>ERZ724516.122-NODE-122-length-46691-cov-8.936487_pt1 | contig 46691 bp, 37 predicted proteins | sample MGYA00376049_ERZ724516 | MGnify/ENA primary metagenome ERZ724516 (study PRJEB28724, sample SAMN07190886) | activated sludge metagenome | isolation source: activated sludge of sewage treatment plant in Hong Hong | place: USA: Christiansburg, Virginia | collected... | reverse complement strand
GCGCCTTGCCGATCCAGTTGGACTTGTCGACGATGCGCAGGCCGTCGGGGTCGCCGTCGGCTACGAAGATGCGGAGGGAGAAAGGGGTCTGCATGGCTAAGTTAAACGCTTTGTTTAGTCTTTGCTAAACAAAGCGTTTAGCAAAGACTAAACAAAGCCTAAGTCGTTGAATTTGAAAGACTTTCTTAATGGGCGCGTAAAACAGGCTTTGTTAGGAAAACCTAATCATTGCTTTTCTGGGGCCTCAAAACCCATTTGGAAGCCTGCCGGGTTCCAACATTCTGAATGAGCTTGCCAGACAAGGACGTCAGCAAGTTATGAACCCTGGATGCTTTTTGATCGGCGCTCAAAACCTCCGGGAGCTTGCTCAAAAGCAGCTTATCGATGTCCTCCCGCGATACCGGCTGATGCTCGCGAACCAAATCCACAATCAGATCCCGGTAGTAGCGGTTGTCAAAACCACGATTGCGAATGTGCTGCGCTTTGTCACCCGTAGCAGCCGCCACACTTCCCGCGACCAACAAGTTCGGATAACGCCCCTCCACCAACTTGGCCGCCTTCAGCCGCTTGGCCTCATCAGCGTCAATCCGCTGCCCCTTCTGTACCTTGTCCAGCAGCATGATGGTGCCCAAGTCCAACTCACCTTGTGCCATCAGCAGCCGGGTGTAGCGCACGTCCAAAATGCGCCCACGCAGCGTCACCATCACCCGCTCGGGTTGGGTCAGGTCGTAATCCGGCATGGGGAAGAAACGGCGCCGCTGGGTCTGAAACATGCGCTTGATGCCACCGCCTTGGGTGTCGATCATGTTCAGGTTCACCATCGCCTCGGCCAGATACGGGTTGCGGTAGATTTCCAGCGGCGCGTCTTGATCAATCACAGCCTCGACCCGCCCGGGCAAAAAGCCACCCACATTGGTCAACAGCAGCGCCTGCGGCGTCTCCACCACCTGAATGCGGCCGCGCAAACCATAGTCCTGGTGGGCAATGCAGTTGTGCAATGCCTCACGAATCACCCACGGGTCGTACTGCGTCAGCTCCACCGGAAACAGCGTGCCGTCGGGTAACTCGCGCACCGTCAGGTTGCGGATGCGGGCCAGCACCTTGTTCACGTTCAGCAGCATGGGCGGGCCGAAGTGTTCGTAGTCCAACTCTTCGTTGCGCTCGTTCTTCAAAATCCAGCTGATGCGCGCCACCGCAGGAGCCAGCAGCGAAGTCGATTCCTCACGCCCCAGTAAGAGCAAGGCAGCGTGGGTAATAGAGCCACGCACCGTCAACTTGGCCTTGTTCAAAAAAGTGGCGTCATCCCACTGGGCCAGCTCTGCCAATCGGTCGGGCTTGGTTTTGTTCTTTTCCGCAAACTGGCGACGCGCCTCGGCGATGGCCAGCGGGTCCAGATCCGCCAGCGTGGCCTGCTCACATACCTGCGCGCTCCAGTCCACACGGCGCGTCCAGATGGCGCGCTCCTTATCCGGGTAACCGGCCAAAGCCGTTTTGCTGCTGCCATTGCGGACAAAGGCCTTGCCGTAAAACTCCACGGGCCGGTCAAAAGCCGGATGCACCTCAAACACCACTACACGCTGGCCATGGTATTGGCAGGAGTGAATTTCAAACCCCAGCTTGGGCTTCAAGCCCAAAGCCAGCCACAGCGGCAGCAGTTGGTTGCCCTGCCCCACCTCGGCCTGCGGGTCAAAACTGGTGCCCACCACCGCATGGGTGCCATCTTCAATGCCAAACCCCAAGTAACCACGCGGCTTGCCCAGCAGACAGGCCGAATTGGCCAGGGCGGAAAGGTATTCGCCGATGGCCTGCGGCTCGTAGCGGTTGGCTTTGAATTCCAGCCACTCCGATTCACGCGGCTCGGCGCGCAGGCGGTCTAGCAGGGCGGTGAGGTCGGCGGTGTTCATAGCAATTCAAATATCACCAAAAAAATTCAATTCCTAACACCTGCAGAAAGATCAATTTTGTCAAGGAGGCTACCAAGCCTTGGCCCGTCAGAACGGTAACTCTGGAAATATCGCGCCATCTCCAATAACTCTGAGGCCCTGCCAGAAACTTGATTCGTCTTCTCGACATCAGCCGCTGTTCGCAGTTCTGAGATCGCCTTCTCCTTCCTTTCCCGATTCTCATCAGCGAGTAACAGCCCCATCTCCAAAATCGCCCCATCTCGATCTGCAACTACTTCATTTCCTCCAGGTAACTCCTTAAGGTACGCCATCACCTCTGCGGCTGTGGCAAAGCCACTTCTCAATGCGGCAAACAAATCAGGCTTGGACGCGCGGATAACAATTAGCAACGCAACCATTGGTGGGAACAGGTAATGATTCTCCGGTGTTTGATCCATCACAACGACAAGTCTTGTCAGACAACGCTCACGTGCTCTTAGTGAGATCTGCGCTGCATCAGCAATTAGTGTGAAGAAATCAATAAACTGCTGGCGGTCATAGCGCAGCTCGGTGTGCGTACGTTTAGCAAACACATCATCCAGATTGAATCTCGCGAACAACGCCTCTGTGAATTTTTTTCCCTTGGGCAACGGCAGTGCGTACTCAATGTCAATGAATCTCCGCAAATACTCTGGCGCGTTGATCTTCTCGCCATAGACCGCGGCCGTACTTGCCTCAAGCTGTGACTTGTCCACTGACAGCACAAAAACGATGTTGGGTACATCGAAAAGATGCTTGATGCGTTCAAGCATCTCAATGGCGAATGTGGGACGGCAGCGATCCAACTCATCTATGAAGAAAACGAGAGACTCCTTTTTTCCAGCCGCCTTCAATTGTTTGATCGCCTTCTCCACTTCAACTCGGAACTTTTCAAGCGCCTGCTTTTCCCTTTGAAAGACGTCCACCAAATTCCCCGCCACCTCGCCTGCCGCATCGGCAGCTATCTTTTCCAAATCCTCTTCAATATCCAGAATTCCCAAAGTCGCAGCTTTTACGCTGGCGACAACAGCGCGCTTAGCAACTGCTGAGGTAATTTTTTTAGCGGTCTTAAGGTGCTCACGGAATACTGACTCAGCACCATCATCAGTCAGGTGAATGTCATCTAGCGCAGAAACCAACGCCACCAATGGATCGGTCACATAGTCAACCCTCCACGCATTGAAATAGACGCATTGGTACTGATCCATCGTCAACTTTGCTTGCAGCATTTTGACAATGGTTGTTTTGCCTGTGCCCCAAGGGGAATCCAGCGCAAGAACAAACGGCCCTTCCAGCCTACCAATAAGACTGGCCAGGAATTCAACGAGCGGTTTCCGTTCTAGCGCGTCGTGCTGAAACGGGTTGTCGGTTGGCACTTCAAGTTCGGGCAATCTGTATTTCATAGCGACACTCCGGCAATACTTTTGGAAGAGAAAGCCTTCGCCAACGTCGCCTGCCGTAACGCCTGTGCGCGCTGGAGGTTGGCACCGACCTCGGCTTCGACTTCGTGAATGATGGACAGGTGGCGGTCAACTTCGGCGACGATTCGGGCTTGTTCGGCAAGCGGTGGCAGCGGGACGGTAATGGATGCCAACTCAGGCTGTGCCATTTTGTAAATGCCCGCCGTTGTTTTGACTCTCTTTTCAATTTGCGCGCGAACCAAGCGGGTAGTCCATAGCGCATGAAACCATGGACCGACATTCGCCACCCGACTGAATCGAATTCGCATCATGGTGTCCGGAAAAATAACTGCTTGCTTTGGTTCTTGAGCAGGGCTGCCGCGCCCTACGAGTTCAAGGCTTCCGTTGCCCCGGGAAACGAAAAAGTCCGACTCACGTATGACAATGTCCTCAACTTTTGAAAGCTCTATGGGCAACCACCGGAAATCGTTGAAGTCGAGGCCCTGATCCGACATAGCGCTCAGCTTCAATGCCCGAACTGATGTGGGCGTGGCGCTTTCTTTAATGGACAAACCATTCACGATACGTTCACGCATCGCTTGAGATACCGTGATCCATGTCCACCCATCTGGTGTCAATGCATCATCTAGACACTCAGGTGGAGTTGGCGAATCGTATTTCCCCTTCCATGCACTTGGCCGACTTTCCAGAATCCGCTGCAAAAGTTGTTCGCCGGTCTCGTAGGTGCGGCCTTCGCAGCGGGCTAGGCTGGCTTCGGTTTCTACGAGGCGGCCTTCGACGGCGGCTTTGAGGACGGAGGCCTTGTAGCGTTTGAGGTTGGCTTTGACGCGCTGGAGGTTGGCGACGGCTTGGTCGAGTCGGGAGAACTGTTTTTCGAGTTCGGCCACGATTTCGCGTTGCTCGCCAAGTGGCGGAATCGGCAACTCCAAATCGCGCAAGATGGTTTGGCTGATGTTGGGCTGAGCGCCGCCCACCGCCATGGCAATCAAGTTGGAGCGCTGGCGACGCAGATACCAAAACAAAAACTTTGGATCAAGCTCGGGCGGTGGAAAGATGGCGCACACAGCTTGGTTGGTTGCCGCAGCGCGGGCAAGAACACCAAGCTTTCCAACCGTTGCGCCATACATGGCGATCAACAAAGTGCCTGCAGGCAAGAGCTTTGCGCTGGAACCAGCCAGCGCTTCTTCGGAAATGAACTCGCTGACTTGGGACACAAGCCCGTCCGTTAGTTCACCCGACTTGACCCACGGAATGTTGCCATTAAATAAATCGGGGCGACTACGGCTGGGCGTTCCTCCACTTGAAGTGCGACAGACCTGTCCAAGCGTCTTGATCTGCCAATGCGACTTATCAGCGGTGTCGAATGCTCGCTCAAGAACTTCACTCACGCCGCCAACTCCCGATTCAGTTCTTCAATCACCTTGGGCAGTTCCGCGCCAAAGAGCTGGTGCACCTTGCCCAGGCCGCCTTGGGCGTTGAAGGGGGCGTATTCAAAGTCGTCTATTTCAATGCCGAGGTTGGCGGCGATGTGGTCGCGGATCATTTCTAGCCAGTGTTGTTGTTCTGGGGTGAACGGGTTGGTGTCTGTCTGATGGTGCTGGGCCAGCCAGGCTTTGAAGTTGGCCTGCACGCGCTCGGGGTAGGGCACCAGCTCGTTGGTCTGCTGCATGGCAAAGCGCACCAGGCTGACCAGGTCGGTGAGCAGGCGGCGCTGCTTGGCGCCCTTGACCTTGTCTTTGCGCAGCGTGGCATAGGCCTGCCACAGGGCGCCTTCGTCAATGTTGAGCGGCGGGGCGTGCAGGGCGTCGGCCAAGGCTTTCACATCTTCAAACTTGAGCGGCGCACGCGTGGGCCTGCTGTACAAAATTTGCAGGGCGGTGATTTCGTCTTTGTGCTGGGTGATGAACTGTTCAAAGCTTTGCACCAGGGCCCCAGCGTGACCTTCGCGGTCACTGCCTTCGCTGAAACCGGCGTGCAGCAGGCTATCTTGGGTGACCGTGTCGATGACCAGGTCTGCCTTTTGCTTCATTTTCAATAGCTGCTCGCGCAATGTTGGTGAGGCAAAGGGCTTGGTTGCATCCCTTAGGCGTTGGTCTGCCTCCGCAGGCGACATGTCTTGGGTGGCGTCGATGGCGAGCGCATCCACAATGCCGCGCGCCAGGTCGCGCAGGGTTTTGCCGCCGCTCAGTTCCACCACTTTGGCGCGGTCGGCATCGCTGGCGTCTTTGTCCAGCCGGGCCAAGCGGGCGGCGATGCTGCTCAGCACCTCGTCTTCGACATTGCCCAGGCTCACGGCTTGCAGCAGTTTGTCCAGGGGCACGCTCTTCTTGGCGTCCATGGGGCGGCTGTCTGTTTTGTCGCGCTCGCACACGCCCACGCAATCGACGATGACGAAGTGGTCTTTCTTGATGTGTTCGCCGGGGTTCACCGCAGCTAGGTCGGTGGGGTTGCACACGCGCACGCCACGGCCTTTCATCTGCTCGAAGAAGCTGCGGCTTTTCACGCTGCGCATGAAGACGACGATTTCCACCGGCTTGATGTCGGTGCCGGTGGCGATCATGTCCACCGTGACCGCCACGCGGGGGTAGTAGCCGGTGCGGAAGTCTTTGATGAGCTGCTCGGGGCTGGTGCCGCCGCCCTGGGCGCTGCGGTAGGTGATCTTTTGCGCAAACTCGTTGCCGCGGCCAAACTCTTCGCGCAGGATTTCGACAATCTTCTCGGCGTGGTTGTCGTCTTTGGCAAAGATCAGGGTCTTGGGCAGCTCGGTGCGGGCGGGGAACATGTCGGCCTGCCAGCGGTCGCGCAGGGTGCGGACCACGGTGCGGATCTGGTCGGGCGTTTGCACGGCGCGGTCCAGCTCTTCGGGCTGGTATTCAAAGTCGTCGTCCAGCTGCCAGGCGGTTTTGCGGCGGGTGGCTTTGTCTTGCGTTTCCAGCCAGAAGCCTTTGTCCACTTTGGCGCCCTGCTCGCCCACCTCGGTCTTGATGCGGTAGACGTCGTAGTTGACGTTCACGCCGTCGGCCACGGCCTGGGCGTGGCCGTATTCCATGACCAGGTTTTGGTTGAAGAAACCAAAGGTCTGTTTGTTGGGCGTGGCGGTCAGGCCAATGAGGTAGGCGTCAAAGTACTCCAGCACCTGGCGCCACAGGTTGTAGATGCTGCGGTGGGCCTCATCCGTCACCACAATGTCAAAGCTCTCGATGGGGATGGCCGGGTTGTAGCCAATGGGCTCGGGGTCTTTGAACAGGATCTCAATCTTCTCGGTGGATTCTTCGTCGGCCTCTTCGGCCAGCTCGCGCCCCTTGAGCATGCTGAACATGCGCTGGATGGTGCAGATGACCACGCGGGCGCTGGTGTCGAGCTGGTTGCCCTGCAGGTGCTGGACGATGTATTCCTCGCCAAACTTGTAGTTGTTGTAGGGCGAAGCGTAGGCGTCAAACTCTTTCTTGGTCTGGCGGGCCAGGTTGCCCCGGTCTACCAGGAAGAGCACCCGGCGTGCGCCGCCAAACTTGATGAGGCGGTAGATGAAGCCGATGCTGGTAAAGGTCTTGCCGCTGCCGGTGGCCATCTGGATGAGGGCCTTGGGCTTGTTGGCGGCGAGAGACTTTTCCAGGTTGGTGATGGCGCTGATTTGCGCGGGCCACAGGGCATAGTGCGCGCCGCCGCTGCCCCACTCGGTGACCAGCGGGGGCATAGAGCGCATGCGGGTGAGGAAGGTGCCTGCGGTTTCTTGCGCCGAGTTGGAACCCACCGGCACCGGCAAATAAGTCAACCACTGCACCAGCAGCTCGGGGCGGAAGAAGGCAAACACACTGCGGGCGCGTGGCTCGGGGTCCAGGCCGTTGGTGAAGTGGGTTTCAACCCCGGTGGACTCCCACACAAAGGGCAGCGGTCGGCTCCAAGCAGGCAAGCTGGTGGGCAGGCCCTGGGCGTAGCGGCTGCTTTGCAGCTCCACGCCGGTGAGCGTGGCGCCTTCTTTCTTGGCCTCAATCACGCCGCAGGCTTTGCCGTTGACATAGAGCAGGTAGTCGGCAAAGCCAAAGCCGGAGTTGAGGGGGAATTCACGGATGGCGACGCCTGTTGACGCATGTATGTTGGCGTCAGAGACATTGCAGACGTGCCAACCGGCTGCAACCAACAGTGCGTCGATGCTGACTCTGGCTTTTTGCTCTGGCGTCATGCCCGTCTCCTCCCTGGCTTGCATTCTAGGTTACAAGCCAAACAGGCATCTAGCCCTCGTATTGTTTACGGAAGCAGCTACATTTTTTATAGCAAATCAGTCACAGATCAGTGTACTTTTTGCTGCTGCCACGCGCCAGCGCAGCGGGGTATTTCTCGGCATTGACCAGCATCTTGGCCTGGGCTGCGGCGATCAGGTCTATGCCCAGCTTGTCGCACAACTGCAGCAGGTAGAGGAAGACGTCCGCCGCCTCGGCTGCTACTGCATCCTTCTTGTCGGGTGACAGTGTCTGGCTCTGTACCTCGGTCAGCCACTGGAAGTGCTCCAGCAGTTCGGAGGCCTCCACCGACAGCGCACAGGCCAGGTTCTTGGGGGTGTGGAACTGCTCCCAGTCGCGCGCCTGGGCAAAGGCGCGCAGCGACTCCACCAGCGGTTGCAGTGGACCTATCGATGAAACCATGCTCTAGCCCTCGTGGAATGGACTTGTATCACTATCATATTGGTAGCATTCGAAAATTGCGGCGTACCTAGCGCGCCAGCACCGCTGCCAGCGCCACACCGGTGTGCGTGCCTAGCTTCACGACCGCCTCGGGTGTGGCCGCCGCCACCACCTGCCCACCGGCGTTGCCACCGTCGGGGCCCAGGTCAATTACCCAGTCTGCCTCGGCAACGACGTCCAGGTCGTGCTCGATGACCACCACGCTGTGGCCGCCATTGACCAAGCGGTGCAGCACGCGGATGAGTTTTTCCACATCGGCCATGTGCAGGCCCACCGTGGGCTCGTCCAGCACATACAGCGTGTGCGGCGCCTTGTTGCCGCGCTTGCCAATGTCGTCACGCACCTTGCTCAACTCGGTCACCAGCTTGATGCGCTGCGCCTCGCCACCGCTGAGCGTGGGCGACGGCTGTCCCAGCGTCAGGTAGCCCAGGCCCACGTCTTTGAGCAGTTGCAGCGGGTGGGCGATGGTCGGCATGGCGGCAAAGAATTCCACCGCCTCGTCCACTTCCATCTGCAACACATCACCAATGTTCTTGCCACGCCAGGTGACAGCTTGCGTCTCGGGGTTGAAGCGCGCGCCCTTGCAGGTTTCGCACAGCACTTTCACATCCGGCAAGAAGCTCATGCCGATGGTGCGAATGCCCTGCCCTTCGCAACTGGGGCAACGGCCCTCGCCGGTGTTGAAGCTGAAACGGTTGGCCGCGTAGCCTCGGGCCTTGGCCTCCAGCGTGTCGGCAAAGAGTTTGCGGATGGTGTCCCAGAAGCCGATGTAGGTGGCGGGGCAACTACGTGGGGTTTTGCCGATGGGGGTCTGGTCCACTTCGAGCACGCGGTCTATGGTCTCGAAGCCGGTCACGCCTTGGCAGCCGGTCCACTGGATTTTTTCACCGGCGTCCAGTGCGTCCCGTCCTGCCTTGGTGCTGCGTTTTTGCACGGCGACTTGCACGTTGGTCAGCAGCACATCCCGTGCGAGGGTTGACTTGCCGGAGCCGGAGACACCTGTGACGGCTACCAGGCGTTTCAAGGGGATGTTGGCGGTGACGTTTTGCAGGTTGTGGAGGTTGGCTCCTTGTACGGTTAGCCAATCCATCGGAGGCATCGGTGCTGTGCTCGCAGGGGAAGCCCTTGGGGCGGGATCGGGTTGGGCTTCCCCTGCTGCGAATGAGGTGTTGGCGGCGGAACGGTTGGCCATGTTTTCATATTCGGCGGCGATACGTGCACGCTCAACAAACTCCGCATTCGCCGCCACGCTGGTCGATACGCGTGCCGCTGCAATCTCAGCAGCCTTCGCAGCTTTGCCTTTGGCTGTCTTGCCACTCGCCGCGCTCCCCAGAGCCGCGGCCGGAGCCGGTGCGCCTGGTGCCGATTTGGCGGACGCATCGCGGACGTATGAGGCTCCCGGCGTACCGGCTTCGGCCGCAGCGAGAGCAACAGAGGCCGCTAGCGACTCCGCATAGGAAACGACCGAACGCCGCACCATCAACGGATGCTTCATCGCATGCAACAAATACCGCCCGGTCTGCGACTCCGAAGCCGCCTGCACATCCGCAACCGACCCTTCGGCAACGAGGCGCCCTCCCCGCTTGCCCGCGCTGGGCCCAATGTCAATGATGTGGTCGGCATGGCGAATGGTCTCTTCGTCGTGCTCCACAACCACCAACGTGTTGCCCTTGTCGCTCAAGGACCGCAAGGCCCCCAGCAGAATCTTGTTATCCCGCGCATGCAGGCCGATGGTGGGCTCGTCCAGCACGTAACACACACCCTGCAAATTGCTGCCCAACTGGGCGGCCAGCCGGATGCGCTGTGCCTCGCCACCGCTGAGCGTCGGTGCACCGCGGTCCAGCGTCAGGTAACCCAGCCCCACCTCCTCCAGAAACTCCAGACGGCTCTTGATCTCCGGCACCAGGTCGCGGGCAATGTCGCCCTCGCGCGTCGTCATGCCACCGACCACCTGCAGCGTCTGCACCCACTTGCGCACATCGGTCACGGAGAGGCGCGCAATATCGGTGATGCCCACCGCATTGAACTGCACGGCGCGGGCCGTGGCGTTCAGGCGCGTGCCCTGGCAGGTGGGGCAGTTGGTGTCGTGCAGGTCTTCGATATCGGCCTCGGCAAAGGTCTGCTCGCGGCCCTTGTTGTCGTCGTCCTTGACCGAGTCGTCAAACACCTTGCGCTGGTCTTTTGTCAGCGCCACGCCAGTGCCCACGCAATCGGGGCACCAACCGTGCTTGCTGTTGTAGCTGAACAGGCGCGGGTCCAGCTCCACATACGAGGTGGAACACACCGGGCAGGCCCGCTTGGTGGAAAACACTTGTACCTGGCCAATACCAGCGGCCGGCGTGCCGGCCAGCATGGCGGCTTTCAACCCGTCCATGCCCGAGATCACATGCACCACGCCCTTGCCATGCACCAGCGCCGTGGCCAATGCTGCGCGCAACTCTGCCTCCTGCGCCGGGTTCACATCCAGGCTGGCGACCGGCAGCTCGATGTTGTGCTCCTTGAAGCGGTCAATGCGCGGGAAATTGGTGGTGGGCAGAAAGTTGCCATCCACCCGCAAATGCGTGAAGCCACGCGGCCGCGCCCAGTCCGCCAACTCGGTGTAGACACCCTTGCGGCCGGACACCAGTGGCGCCAACAGGCCGATGTGTTGCCCGCGGAAGTTCTTCAGCAACTGCGCCGCAATGCTGTCCGCCGACTGCGGCTCCACCGCCGCGCCGTCATGGATGCAGTGCTGTGTACCCAGCTTCACATACAGCAGACGCAGGAAGTGCCAGACCTCGGTGGTCGTGCCGACCGTGGACTTGCGCCCACCGCGGGACAGCCGCTGCTCAATCGCCACCGTAGGCGGAATACCATACACCGCATCGACCTCGGGCCGACCCGCCGGCTGCACGATGGACCGCGCATAGGCGTTCAGCGACTCCAGATAGCGCCGCTGCCCTTCGTTGAACAAAATGTCAAACGCCAAGGTCGACTTGCCAGACCCCGAAACCCCGGTAACGACGTTGAACTTGCCCCGCGGAATATCAACGCTCAGGGACTTGAGGTTGTGCTCCTTCGCATTGACGATTCGGATGCAGTTTTCTCCGGCTAAAACGGCATTGGGGTCAGAGCCCAATTTCGTTGGAAGTGTTTTCCCGCCGTCTACTGCGTTGTCCTGAATTGGGATCTGACCCCACTGCCTACCCGCCGGGGACGGGGTTGCGCCGGGTGACAACATTGAGCTTCGCGACAAGGAACCCGGCGCAACCCCGTCCCCGGCAGCGAGCGCCAAAAACTTAGCATGGGGCTCGGCAACCACATGCACCACCCCCATGGCCGCTGCGTACTCCCGCAAAGCCTTGCCCGTATGCGACGACGCATGCAACAGCAAGTCCTCCGGCGTGCCATAGGCCACCACTTCACCGCCGGCATCGCCGCCCTCAGGCCCCAGATCAATCAGCCAATCGGCAGCGCGGATCACATCCAGGTTGTGCTCGATCACCAGCAGCGAATGCCCGGCATCCAGCAGCTTGCGCAGCGCCCGCATCAGCTTGGCAATATCGTCAAAATGCAGCCCGGTCGTGGGCTCGTCCAGCATGAACAGCGTGCCACGCCGCGCCACCGCCTGGCGGCTGGCCGTGCTGCTCTTGGCGGCCTCGGCCAGGAAGCCGGCCAGCTTCAAACGCTGGGCCTCGCCGCCCGACAGCGTGGGCACGGGTTGGCCCAGCTTCACATACTCCAGCCCCACATCCACGATGGGCTGCAGGGCACGGATCACATCGCGGTCGTGGGCGAATACGGCGGCGGCTTCGCTGATGGTGAGGTCCAGCACATCGGCGACGTTGAGGCGGCGAGTAACGGGGTCAGAGCCCGCTTTTCGCTCAATCGTCACCTCCAGGATCTCAGGCCGGTAGCGCTTGCCATCGCAGTCCGGGCAACGCAGGTACACGTCGCTCAGGAACTGCATTTCGATGTGCTCAAAGCCCGAGCCGCCGCAGGTGGGGCAGCGCCCGTCGCCGCCGTTGAAACTGAACTTGCTGGCGGTGTAGCCGCGCTCGCGCGACAGGTCGGCACCGGCAAATAGCTCGCGGATGGCGTCCCACGCGCCGACGTAACTCACCGGGTTGGAGCGTGCCGTCTTGCCAATCGGCGACTGGTCAACAAACACCACTTCGCTCAGTTGCTCGGCGCCCAGCAGGCGGCTGTGTGCGCCGGGTGTCTCGGTGGCCTTGCCGAAGTGGCGCAGCAGCGCCGGGGCCAGCACATCCTGCACCAGCGTGGACTTGCCGGAGCCACTCACGCCCGTGATACACACCAGGCGCTGCAGCGGAATCTCGACATTGACGTTCTTCAGGTTGTGCTCGGTCGCACCTTCCAGGATCAGGCGCGGCGCGTTCTCGGCCACCATGCGCTTGAAGCCCATGCCGACCTGCTTGCGTCCGCCCAGGTAGGCGCCGGTCAGCGTGTCGGCGCCTTTGAGCGCCTCGGTGCTGCCATCGAACACGATCTGGCCGCCCTTTTCACCGGGGCCGGGGCCCATGTCAATCATGCGGTCGGCCGCCAGCATGACCGCCGGGTCGTGCTCCACTACCACCAACGTGTTGCCCGCATCGCGCAGGCGCTGCATGGCGACGATGATGCTGTGCATGTCGCGCGGGTGCAGGCCGATGCTGGGTTCGTCCAGTACGAAGAGTGTGTTGACCAGGGATGTGCCCAGCGCCGTGGTGAGGTTGATGCGCTGTACTTCACCACCGCTCAGGGTTCGGCTCTGGCGGTCCAGCGTGAGGTAGCCAATGCCTACGTCGCACAGGTACTTGAGTCTTGTGCAGACTTCTTCCAACAGCAATTTGAGGGTCTTGGCTTCGGCTTCTGAGGTGGCGGGGGCCGAAGACAGCGGTACGGGGGGTTCCTTGTCGCGAAGCTCAATGTCGTCACCCCCCGCACCCCTGCCTTCGGCTTCGCGTTCGTTGGGGGAATCCCATGCAAAAACCGAAGACACCGCCGCTCCACCAATTGGCTGGCTCTCGCCAGCCGGAGACACAGCTGGGCTGGGTGAGGCGGGGTTGCCGGGCGACGACATTGAGCTTCGCGACAAGGAGCCCGGCGACCCCGCTTCGCCCAGCACAGCTTGCAGCGAATCGAAGAAACGCCTTAGCTTGTCGATGGGCATCAGCATCAGGTCATGCAGGCAAAGGCCGGGCAATGCCTCCAACTGCGACCGTGTCCATTGAACACCCTGCGGCATAAAGCGCTTGGAGGGCAACAACACAGCATCCGCCTGCGCCTTGGTTCCTATGCGCCACAACAGGCTCTCAGTCTTCAGCCGCGCACCACCACAAGTGCCACACGGCGTGTAGCTGCGGTACTTGGACAGCAGCACGCGGATGTGCATCTTGTAGGCCTTGGTCTCCAGGTAGGCAAAGAAACGGTTGATGCCAAACCAGTGCTGGTTCCACTTGCCGTTCCAGCTGGGCGAACCGTTGATGACCCAGCCCTGCTGTTCGGGCGTCAGTTTGTACCAGGGCGTGTCGCGCGGGATGCCGGCCGCTTCGGCATGGCGCATCAGGTCGTCCTGGCACTCCTGCCAGGCGGGCGTCTGCATGGGCTTGACGGCACCGGCGCGCAGCGTGAGCTTGTCATTGGGGATGACCAGGCCCAGGTCCACCCCGACGACGCGGCCAAAGCCGCGGCAGGCCTCGCAGGCGCCCACCGCCGAGTTGAACGAGAACATGGACGCAATCGGGTCGGCGTAGCGGATGTCGCTTTGCGGGCAGTGCAGGCCGGTGGAGAAGCGCCACACCGTGGGCTCCGTCGTTGCTATTGAATCAGTAGCAGACTGTGCAGATTCCACGAGGGCTGCTGGCTCGTTGATCACATAGACATTGAGCCGGCCGCTGCCGCGCTTCAGGGCGAGTTCGATGGCTTCGAGGACGCGAGCCTTTTCCACACTGGTGATGCGGAAGCGGTCGGCTACGACGTCGAGGACCTTTCGCTTGTCCACCGCACGCTCGGCATGGATGCGGGTAAAACCGCTGGCGGATAGCCATTGGGTCAGCTCTTCGGCGGTGGTGCTGGCCGGCAATTCCACCGGGAAGGTCAGCACCAACCGTGGATCTGCCATTGGGCTGTTCACCGCCGCGCGCCGCACCAACTCCGCGTAGATGGTCTCCGGCGTATCGTGCTGCACCGGCAAAGCCGTGGCCTTGTCAAACAGTTGCGCGGCGCGGGAGTACAGCAGTTTGACGTGGTCGTTCAGCTCCGTCATCGTGCCAACGGTGGAGCGGCTGGAGCGCACGGGGTTGGTCTGGTCGATGGCGATGGCTGGTGGTACGCCTTCCACCTTGTCGACCGCCGGCTTGTCCATACGGTCCAGGAATTGGCGGGCGTAGGCACTGAACGTCTCTACATAGCGGCGCTGACCTTCGGCATACAGCGTGTCAAACACCAGGCTGGACTTGCCGGAGCCGCTGGGGCCGGTCACCACCGTCAGTTCGCCCGTGCGGATATCCAGATCCAGGTTCTTCAGATTGTGCTGGCGCGCGCCGCGAATGCGGATGGTTCCCTGGGTCATAGTGCTGTGCTTATTTTGATGAGGCCAATCATTCTAGGGATTTGAGGCCTCGCTGGTGGGCGCAGGGTCTTGGGGGTTTTCTCGCCGGGCCGCCCCTAGGGAAAACGCGGCCCCTCGGGGGGCAGCGACCCGCGCAGCGGTGGAGCGTGGGGGCACCGGGAAGTACCCGGACAAACCCTAGATGTGGAAGTCCACAACTGGCGCGTCCTGCCGACGCTGCCGACAATCGGGACCCCAGCAACCCAGGAGACATCCCGTGAAAATTGCAACACCCCTGTGGAGTGCCCTGCTATTGGTCCTGATGGCGGCAAACTCCCACGCCCAGTTGCGCATCGGCCAGCCTTCTGGCTTTACCGGGTCCGTGGCGGCCGGGGTGAAGGAAAACACAACCGGCGCCAAGCTCTACCTCGACGCGGTGAACAAACGCGGTGGCATCCATGGCCAGCCAATCGAACTGATCTCGGTCGACGACAAATTCGATCCCGCCACCACGGTGGAAGTCGCGCGGCGCCTCATCACCGAGAAAGGCGTGCTGGCGCTGTTCCTGAACCGGGGCACGCCACACGCGCAGGCACTGTTGCCCTTGCTGAGCGAGTATCGGGTCCCCCTGGTGGGGCCAAGTACCGGCGCCATGGCATTGCACGAGCCCGTGCAACCCTGGGTTTTCAACGTGCGCGCGCCCTACCAGAACGAGGCCATCAAGGCGGTTCGGCACCTGGCCAGCATGGGCATGACCCGCATTGCAATCCTGCAGACCGATGACTCCTTCGGCGCCGACTCGGCGGTCGGCGCGGAGAAAGGCTTTGTCTCGGTGAAATTGAAACCGGTGCTGGTGCAGAAATTTCCGCGGGACAAGGCAGACTTTGCCGCGCTGGCTGCCCAGATCACACGCAGCGAGGCCCAGGCGGTGCTGTACATCGGCTCGTCCGGCACCGTGGCCAGCGGCGTCAAGGCCTTGCGCGCGGCGGGATCGAGCGCGCAGGTGGTGACCCTGTCGAACAATGCGTCGGAGGGCTTCATCAAACTGCTGGGCGACCAGGCCCGTGGCGTGGTTGTCACGCAGGTGTTCCCCAACGAACGCGCAGTCACCTACAAGCTGATCAAGGAAGCACAGGAGCTGGCCAAGGCCAATGGCTTGAGCGGTGTCTCGCCCGCCATGCTGGAGGGCTTTGCGGCGGCCAAGGTGCTGGTCGAGGGTCTGCGCCGTGCCGGGCCCAAACCCACCTCCAGCGGCCTGCGTGATGCGCTGGAGAGCCTGCAAAAATTTGATATTGGCGGATTGGAAATCAGCTACAGCCCGACCAACCACACCGGCCTGGATTTTGCCGACCTGTCCATCATTGGGTCCGACGGAAAGTTCATGCGCTAGGGATGTTCCCCCGGCTTGTCGCTCCGCGCCGGCTATTGCGTTAGCGTGCGTTCCAGCTCGGCACAGGCACTGGCACCCGCTGCGTCCTTGATCTTGGGCAACAGTGCCAGCAGTTCTTCAAAGCCACCGGCCGCCTCCACCGCCAGATTCAGGCGAAAGCCCCGCAAACCCAGGCCTGCCGTGAGTTTGGTGGCCAACGGCTTGGCCTCTTTGTAACGGTCCTGGGCCGAGTGCGCCTTGAAGGAGTTGACCACGGCTTCATCCGCCGCGACCTGTTGGGCATGGGCCTCGGCCAGAAACGCCTCACCGGGCGCCGGAGTCAGGAAGTTCTGCTCCACCATGTGGTCCACGTCTGCCTGCGTCAGGCCCAGGCCTGCAGAACCGGCGACCACCTGTTCCACGGTCTTGTTGCCGTCAAACATGATGAAGGCCGTGCGCTGCCTGGCGGAAAACAGAGGCGAACGCGCCTTGAACGCCTGCTGGCCAGTCTCTGTTTTTACAAGTTTCATGCGTGCATCCTAACGACCGGACATCCACCTTGCAATAGGTGGTGCCCCGCTAGGATCATATACGCCGTATACCGCGCATCAAACAATTACTTGGTGGCACCGCTGGCTGGCACAGATGCTGCCGATGCAGGCATAGCCGGAGCGGCCTCGGGGGCATGCGTCGCTTCACTGCCGTGCTTTTCACCACTCATGTCGATGTCACCACCCTTGCTCAGAATAAACAGGGCCAGGCCGGCAAAGACTACAAAACCCACAACAATTTTCCACATAGCTTTTCCTAAAAAAAAAGACCCCGGACCACAGTGGTCCGGGGTCGTCAACTCACTGGGTCATCAATCGTTGGCGTAGATGTCCACGTCTTTCGTTTCCTTGACAAACAGCATGCCGATGACAAAGGTCATGCCGGCCACGATGATCGGATACCACAAACCGTTGTACATGTTACCGGTCTGCGCCACGATGGCAAAGGCAGTGGTCGGCAACAGGCCCCCGAACCAGCCGTTACCAATGTGGTAGGGCAGGCTCATGGAGGTGTAGCGGATGCGGGTGGGGAACATTTCAACCAGCATGGCAGCGATAGGACCGTACACCATGGTCACCAGGATTACCAGGTAGGTGAGGATGGCAACAACCGTGACCTTGTCGAACTTGGCCATGTCAGCCTTCGCTGGGTAGCCGGCGGCCTTGAGAGCATCGCCGAGCGACTTGTTGAACTCATCCGCCTTGGCTTTAGCTTCTTCCGCGGGAACGCCCTTGATGGTGTAGCCCTGAATGACCGTTGTACCAATGGTTACTGTGGCGGTTGAGCCAGCTGGCAACACCTCGTTGTCGTAGCTCACCGAGCGACCAGCCAATGCCTGCTTGGCGATGTCACATGAGCTGACGAACTTGAGCGTGCCTGTAGGGTTGAACTGGAACGAGCATTCGGCGGGGTTGGCATGCACCAACACTTTGTTGGCGGCTTGGGCAGCGGCCAGATCTGGGTTTGCAGCCTTGGTCAACGCGGTGAACACGGGAAAGTAAGTCACGACGGCCAGCAGGCAGCCCGCCATGATGATGGGTTTGCGTCCAATCTTGTCGGACCAGGAACCAAAGATCACGAAGAAAGGCGTGCCGATGATCAGCGAGATCGCCACCATGATGTTGGCTGTAGGGCCGTCCACCTTCAATGCCTGGGTCAGGAAGAACAGGGCATAGAACTGGCCGGAGTACCAGACCACAGCTTGACCGGCGGTCAGACCGATCAGGGCCAAAATCACGATCTTCAGGTTCTTCCACTGGCCGAAAGACTCGGACAGCGGTGCCTTGGACGTCTTGCCTTCGGCCTTCATCTTGGTGAAAGCGGGCGACTCATTCATGCTCAAACGGATGTAGACCGACACGGCCAACAGCAGAATGGACACGATGAACGGAACACGCCAGCCCCAATCGGCGAAGGCGACCGGCCCCAGAATGGTTTGCGTGCCAAGAATCACCATCAAGGACAGGAACAGGCCCAAAGTGGCCGTCGTCTGGATCCATGAGGTGTAGGCGCCACGCTTGCCCTGTGGCGAGTGCTCGGCCACATAGGTGGCAGCACCGCCGTACTCACCACCCAGCGCCAGGCCTTGCAGCATGCGCAGTGCGATCAGGATCACGGGAGCGGCTACGCCGATGGTGGCATAGTTCGGCAGGATACCCACGATGAAAGTGGACAAGCCCATGATCAAAATGGTCACCAGGAAGGTGTACTTGCGACCGATCATGTCACCCAGGCGGCCAAACACCAGCGCGCCGAAGGGGCGCACGATGAAACCGGCGGCGAACGCCAGCAGGGCAAAGATGAAGGCCGAGCCTGCGTCCAGTCCGCTGAAGAACTGCTTGGCAATAATGGCTGCCAACGAGCCGTACAGGTAGAAGTCGTACCATTCAAAAACGGTACCCAACGAGGAAGCGAAGATAACTTTCTTCTCTTCCGCCGACATCGGGCGTGGGGCTACAGTTGCCATAGTTATGTCTCCAGGATTAAAAAAATCGTCCACCCGAAACGGTGGGTTGACCGGACTATGGTGGCCGCGTCTGACCCCGTTCTGACGGGTCCCCAACAGCAACTGACGGCGAACTGAACGCAGACTTACGGAATAGGCGTTAACCCGGGCGAAATTTTTCCCATTGTGAAAATTTGAGCAAAATTTGCGTTTTGGGCTGGCATTTTTTGGCGAAAAGCATTAGGGAAACCACGCATATTCCCGACAAGAGCGTAAGGGCTTTGTCAGACCCTCCGCACATGATCCAGCCCCAACAGCGCCTGCAACACAGCGCGCTGTACGCCGAACCCCATGCCCCAAGGAGAAAAAATGATAGACCCCATCGTGGCCAAGATCGAGGCCAACCCCAAATACCACGAGTTGCGCCGCAAACGCAATTCGTTTGGCTGGTTGCTCACCATCATCATGATGGTCGTGTATTACGGCTACATCGCGCTGATCGCCTTCAACAAGCCCTTCCTGGCCCAGCCCATAGGCTCCGGCGTCACCACCGTGGGTGTTCCGATTGGCATGTTCGTCATCGTGTTCACCATCGTCATCACCGGCCTTTATGTGCGCCGAGCCAATGGCGAATACGACCGCCTCACCGCCGAAATCCTGAAGGAAGCTTCCAAATGAAGGCCGCAACGCAATTTCTCATCGCCCTGACCGCGCTCCTGGCGGCAGTGGCGGCACAAGCCGCCGGCGCCGACCTGGGCCAGGTGGACAAACAACCCACCAATTGGGTTGCCATTGGCATGTTTGGCACCTTTGTCGTGATGACACTTTTCATTACCAAATGGGCAGCGGGTCGCACCAAGTCGGCGGCTGACTTTTACACCGGTGGTGGTGGCATCACCGGCTTCCAGAATGGCCTGGCTATTGCCGGCGACTACATGTCGGCCGCCTCCTTCCTGGGCATTTCCGCGGCCGTGATGGCTTCGGGCTATGACGGCCTGATCTACTCCATCGGTTTCCTGGTGGGCTGGCCGGTCATCACCTTCCTGATGGCCGAGCGCCTGCGCAACCTGGGCAAGTTCACCTTTGCCGACGTGGCCGGTTACCGCTTCCAGCAGACCCCTATCCGCGTGTTCGCGGCATCGGGCACGCTGGTGGTGGTGGCGTTCTACCTGATCGCCCAGATGGTGGGTGCAGGCTCGCTGATCAAGCTGTTGTTTGGTCTGGAGTACTGGATGGCCGTAGTCATCGTCGGCGCACTGATGATGATTTACGTGCTGTTCGGCGGCATGACTGCCACCACCTGGGTGCAGATCATCAAGGCCTGCCTGCTGCTGGCCGGCGTGAGCTTCATGGCCTTCATGGTGATGGCGCAGTTTGGTTTCAGCTTTGAAGCGCTGTTTGCCAAGGGTGTCGAAGTCAAGGCTCTGATCGCTACGAACACCGGCAAGACACCGGAAGAGGCGGCCAAGATTGGCCTGTCCATCATGGGACCCGGCGGCTTCATCAAGGACCCGATCTCCGCCATTTCCTTTGGTATGGCACTGATGTTCGGTACCGCGGGTCTGCCCCACATCCTGATGCGCTTCTTCACCGTGCCCGACGCCAAGGAAGCCCGCAAGTCCGTGTTCTGGGCCACCACCTGGATTGGCTACTTCTATGTGCTGATTTTCATCATCGGCTTTGGTGCCATCACGCTGGTGCTGACCAACCCCGAGTTTGCCAACATCGCAACCGGTGTGATCAAGGGCGGCGGCGGATCGGCCAATATGGCGGCCGTGTTGGTAGCCAAGGCGGTGGGCGGCAACGTGTTCTTCGGCTTCATCTCGGCCGTGGCCTTTGCCACCATCCTGGCCGTGGTGGCTGGGCTGACGCTGTCGGGCGCTTCTGCGGTGTCACACGACATCTATGCCACCGTGATCAAGAAGGGCAACGCCGACAGCGACTCCGAGCTGAAGGTGTCGCGTCTGACCACACTGGCACTGGGCGTGGTGGCCGTGGGCCTGGGCATTGCGTTCGAGAAGCAGAACATTGCCTTCATGGTGTCGCTGGCGTTTGCAATTGCCGCGTCGGCCAACTTCCCGGTGCTGTTCATGTCGGTGCTGTGGAAGGATTGCACGACCAAGGGTGCCGTGATTGGCGGATTCCTGGGCCTGATCTCCTCGGTCGCCCTGACCGTGGTGTCGCCTTCGGTGTGGGAAGCCACACTGGGCAACCCCAAGGGCTCGGCCTGGTTCCCCTACTCGTCACCCGCACTGTTCTCGATGACCATTGGTTTCGTGGGCGTGTGGCTGTTCTCGATGCTGGACCGTAGCCCGCAAGCCGCCAAGGAACGCGCCGCGTACAAGTCGCAACAGGTGCGCTCGGAAACCGGTCTGGGTGCCTCGGGCGCTTCGGGTCACTAAACGTCGCCATGTGACGCAGAAAAGCCGGGCAAGCCCGGCTTTTTCTTTGGCTGCGCCGCCCTCAATGGCGACGCTCAAGCATCCACTACGGCCTCGTCAGGCGCAGCACCTCACCGACGCGGGCCTTCGCCACGTCGTCCGCATGGAAAGGCAGCACCGGCCATTCCTTGCGCGAGTACAGGCGCATCTGGTCGTTGGCGTGGGCTGAGGCTGGGTCGGTGCTTTGGCCGTAGGTCAGCACCGCGTTGGCCACCGGCCCGCGTGCGTCGAAGGTGACGGACTGCACATAGCTGCTGCCATAGTCAATCAGCTGCCCCTTGGCCGTGATGCCCGGTGCGAACTGGTTGCCCAGGTTGTTGAGCACGCCCTCAATCTCGTCACCCCCATGCAAGGCAATGGCCTCGGTGGTGATCAGGGGCCGCTGTACCGTGCCCAGCGGGGCATCCAGCGCAAAGCCGGCCGCGCGCACGGCCTTGACGGCAGCGGTCAACGCATCCCACACCTTGCCGGCCACGGTCGGGTCGGCCATCTTCAGACCGGCCGGTGTTGCTGCGGGCTGCGCCAGGTCAAAAGGCACACGGTGCAGGCCCGGCACCGTGCGAACGGCGCGCCAGAACTCGCGGAATAGGTGGGCGCCGCGCGCATCCAGGTTGTTGGTGCGGTCCCAGCCGCGCAGGGCGGCGCAGCCGTCACGCGCTTCCGCAGTCGGTGCATCGCCGCACGCGGCCAGCAGGTCGGGCACGACAACGCTGGCCATGAAATTGCGGTTGGAGAACAGCTGGCGCTGTGCCGCTTCGGGCGTGACCTTGCCCTGCGCCAGCATCTCAGGAATCTCGGTCAGACCGGCACGGGTACGGGGGCGCGTCACGCTGGTGTCTCCCACCATGGGCGATATGCCAGACCATTTCTGCAGCGGGTTGGTGTGGTAGAAGCCATCATTGCTGTTGTGCACCCAGTCGCTGCGCACGGTTGTGGGCATGCGCTCCATGGGGATGAGGCCGGGGATGGGTGAAGCGGGGTCGCGGCGCCAGTCGCAGTCGCTCTTTGACCCATCCAGCACCACCAGTCCGGCGGCGGGCAGCAGCGCGGCGGCCGGTTTGCTGGGCGCGCAGCGCTGCAGCTGTGCGGCATCTACATCGGGCACCACCGACACGTCGGCATACAGTGTGTTGCCGTCGCGGTCGGCGGCCAGGGTGTTGACCCAGGGCGTGCCGATGTTCTTCATGGCCTGGCGCAGTTCGTGCACATTGCGGGCACGGCCAAAGCCCAGTGACGAGTCGGTGGCACGCACATTGCCCAGGTTGGCGTCTTTGAGCGCATAGGCGGTCTTGGCAGTCCAGTTCAGGCCGGCGCGCGGAATGACGACCACCGGACCCCAGCGGGTGGACCAGACCGTATGGTTCTTGGCTTGCAGGCTGCCGTCGGCGCCCGGCACCTGGATGCTCACGGTGCGTGGTGTCATCTTGACGGTCTGCCCATCGACCATATAGCTGGTGGGGTCGCCAGCGGCCAGTGTCAATTCATGCAGCGTAAAGCGCTTGCCGGTGGAAACCGTGTGGGACCAGGCCACATCCTTGTTGAAGCCTATGGTCACATTGGGAAAATTGCCAATGCCCACGCCCATCACATCCAGGTTGCCGGGTATGGTGAGGTGCACCTGCCAGAAGCGGTTGACGCCGGCCCATGGAAAGTGCGGGTTGCCGACCAGCAGGCCACTGCCGTTGGCGGTGGTGTCCTTGCCGAAAGCCCAGGCGTTGGAGCCCAGCGGTGAATCGAGCAGACCCATCTCCCGCATCGCTTCCGAGGCGTCCGCCAGATGGACCGCGGGTGCAAGTGCCGCCGTCGGAGCCGGTGGACGGGCACCCAGCATGGCGTCTGCCAGTGCGGCAGTCGCCGCCTGCACCGCGGTCAGCTCGCCCTGGCGGCGGAACTCGGCCAAGGTCATCGGCCGCACCCAGGGCTGGTTGTTGCAGGCAACGGGCAGCTTGCCAGGATTGTCGGCCAGGTAGCGGTTATAGCCCGCGACGGCACCGCGCGCCAGCGCCAGCGACTCGGCACTGGCGTTGGCGGTCCAGGTGCGCTCCAGCGCCGCGTCGTCCATGTGGGCGGCAATGAAAAAATCGATCTGCTCATTGGGCAGCATGCGCCGCGCCAGCAGGCCCGGGGTGGCGGCGCCAAAGTAGCGTGAGCGCTCGCCGCGGACGGTGACCAGCTGGTTGGCCGTCATGCAGACGTTGTCTTGTGCATAGGCGTAGGCCATGGCGTAGGCCAGGGTCTCCGGGTCCGGTGCGCTGATGTGCGGCACGCCGTTGGCGGTGCGCTGGATGGTGGCGGTACGGGCGTCTGGCCCCCCGGACGGGGTGGCACAGGCCACCAGGAATGCGGCCGCGGCCAAAGGGGCCAGTCGAGCTAGCCCATGGGGGATAGGGGCGATGGATCGTACGGGGCGCTGGGGCATGGAATCTCCTCGGTGAATAGAATTTTTCTGTCACCCATGATCAGCGCAAACGCCACTGTGTGCTATGCGGGTTGTCCCCAGTTAGGCAGCGCCATGCGAATGCAATTGCGGCCACCGTCCTTGGCCGCGTAGAGCGCCTTGTCTGCCCGATCCACCAACGACAGTGCGCTGTCACCCGCAGCATATTGCGCGACTCCGATGGAGATGCTCAGCTGGCAATTGCTGGCCGAGGCAACGCGCAATGCTTCAACCTGTGCACGCGTGCGCTCGCAAACCGCTCGCCACTCATCACCCGACTCCATATCCAGCAGCACCACGAATTCCTCGCCACCATAACGGGCCAGGTAGTCAATGCTGCGAATCGCCCCGCCCACACACCGGGCAACCTCGACCAGCACATCATCGCCGGCCGGGTGCCCGAAGGTGTCATTGATCTTTTTGAAGTGATCCAGGTCGATCAGGCACAGCACCAGACCACGCCGCGCCTTGCGCGCGCAACGCTGCACTTCCTGCTCCAGCGTCTCCATCAGATGGCGGCGATTGAACGCGCCGGTCAGTGCATCGCGCTGCGCCATTTCACGAATGGTTGCCAGCGAATGCGACAGCTCAACCCGCACGCCGCTGATGTAGGCGCACATCATGGTGACGAACCCCATTACGCCGGTCAGTGCGACCAGGTTCACGATCTCCGCACCCAGTTGCACCCGTTGCGGATGGGTCGCCGCCAGCAGAAAAATCACCACTGCATACCCGGCCACGCCAACCACGGCCACCCGGGCGATCTGCGCCAGGCGCAAGCGCAACACGCCAAACAGCAAAGGCACCGGAAACAGCATCAGGAATGCGCCACGTAAAGCATCGGTGTGGTAAATCAGCGCCATGACGGCGAGCATGGACACCATCAATTGCGCTTCAGTCATGCTGGGGTCGCGCAGGCGCAGGTTCAGCTCCGACCGCAACACCCCGTAGAAGACTGCGTTAACGGCCAACGCCCCCAATGCCCACCACGCAGGCAACCAGGGCGGCAGATAGCCCAGTACGGCACACACTTCAGCAAGGACACCGCAGGAAAAATAGGTACCCACCGACATGTAAAAGCGACGCATCCGCAAAGCCTGCTGGGATGCTGTACGGGAGTGATCCTGACGGTGCGCAAGGTCGGCCAAATTCGTTTCCTGCGAAGGGAGTTGGCCCAGTTTACGGCAATTCCTGGCTACGACCGAAGCCCCAAATTGCGCAGCTTCACAAAGGCCAGTGCCGCCATCACCGCATCGTTCAGGGCATCATGCGCGGGCCACAGCGGCAGGTCCAGATCGCGCATCAAGGTGTCGAAGCGCAGGTCGATGGCGGGGTGGTCGCGCGCGCTGGACGGCAACTGCTGGTACTTGTAGTCGTAGTAAAGGCCCGAGACCTCGATCTTCTCCTGCGGCAGACCCATGCCCAGGATGGGGAACAGCACGCGGTTGATCATGGCCACGTCAAATTCGAGGTAGTAGCCCACCAGCGGGCGGCTGCCGATGAAGCGCATCAATTGCATCATCGCGTCATCCACATTGACGCCCTGCGCCACGTCCTGCTCACGCAGCCGGTGCACGCGCACGCTGTCGGCCGAAATCTTTTTCTTGTCGGGGCGCACCAGCAGCTCCAGGCGCTCACTGGTCAAGACGCGGTTGCCACGGATGCGCACGGCACCGATGGCAATGATGTCGTCGGTGCGGGTGTTCAGGCCCGTGGTTTCGCAGTCCAGTGCCACCCATTCGTCCTTTGGGGGCGTATCCCACATGAAACGAAACCGCGGATCGCCAAGATGGTAGAGCAGCCACTCGCGCTTGAGGGCCGCGATCCAGGTCGCCAGGGGGTAGTCGGCCGCCATTACAAAGCTTCCAGATGGAACCGCTGGTTCAGCAAAACCTTGAAGAGTTTGACCACGCCCAGCGTGTCCTTGAGCAAATCACGGTCCAGGCTGCTGAGCTTTTCCATCTGGATGCCGCCCGACACGGCGTGGCTGGTATCGAGCTCCTGCAGGCCGACCTTGAGCTTGAGCCCCATGAAGAAGTGCAGGCTGTCGATCAGATCGGCCGCCAGCTTCTCGGGCAACTTGCCCGCCGCGACCAGGGCTTCGATGCGGCCCACCGTCGTCACCTCGGTCAGGCGCTGCGCCAGGGCCAGACTGCGAATGCCATGGACCAGCGGAAAGGTGCCAACCTTTTTCAGGTCCAGCTGTTCGCCGTCTTTGTCACCCAGCGCCAGCAGGCGGTTCCACCAGCCGTGGCTGCTGCCAAAGAAATTGATGGCCGACGCAAACCGCGCCAGCATGGCGTCGTTGTCGGCGGTCAGGTCAAACACGGCCGAACGCACCTTCTCCAGCAGCGTGGTGTCACCGCAGACGGCGTGGGCGTCCAGAAAAATGGCCAGTTCCATCAGGCTGTCCGGGTTGGCGGTGACCGACCACAGGCGCACCATCTGGCTGAATTCCGACACGCTCTGGCGCCAGTGCGGATTGCTGACCATGATGTTGCCCGGGCACTGCGGGTAGCCAAAATCGGTCAGCGCCGCGGAAAACTGCTGGCATACCTGGGCCAGGTCAACTGAGCACACATAGCCGTCGCGCAGCACCAGGCCATTGTCCTGGTCGGTCTTGAGCAACTGCTCGCCCCGGCCCTCGCTGCCCATCACAAACAGGCAGCTATTGGCCACCAGATCCGGCGGGGCAATCAATTGCCAGGCCCGCTCGAACAGGCGCAGGTTGAGCTCCTGCACCAGCCGGGCAATCATGTTGACCTTGGTACCACTGCGGTGCAGCAGCGCAATTAACCGGGTGATCTGACCCGCCGCAGCTTTCAGCGCCTCCACATCCTGCGCCAGGATGATCTGCTCATTGATCTGGTAGGACTGGTTGGACAGGAAACCAAACAAATCCAGTGCCTCCAGAATGCCATGGATGTGCTCGCCCTCAGAAACCAGCACCCGGTGCACCTTGTGCTTGATCAGGGTTGCCAGCGCATCGCCGATCAGGTCGCCGGGGCGCACGGTGACCAGCGAAAAGTTGGCCAGTTCACGCACTGGCAAATGGTCCAGCGGCGTGCCATGGAGAATCGCCTTTTGCAGCCCCGTCGTCGTAAAAATGCCCAGCGCACTCGGGGCAACACGTGCATCGCGCACCAGCACCGCGCCAATGCGCAGGGCCGCAAACGTCTTGACCACGTCCAGAATGCTGGTGTCGGCATCGACAAAATGCGGCGGGTGGATGAAGGCTGCATCGACCCGCGCCATGGTCAGCGACTGCAGCTCGTGACGGTTTTGCCGCTCGGTCAGGGCGCTGAGCTTGTTGGAGAGGTCTGAAAACAGCAGGGCGCCAAAGGTGGCGTTTTCGGCAATCAGATCGCTGACGGCCTGTTTCGCCAACTGGTAGGCCACTACCTCTTCGGCCGCCACAAACTTGCTGCTGACCTTGCCGGCGACCAGGGCGCGGCCGTCAAAGGTGTCGTCGGGGCCATAGGTGGTGAGCGCCTCGTTGCCGTCGAACTGCTGGACAAAGCCCTTGATGATGACAAACAGGTGGGTGGGTGGATCACCCAGCGCCAGAATGGTCTTGCCCTTGGGGAAGTAGGCTATATCGACGCTGTCGCGAACCAGCCGCTGCTGGTCCAGCGTCAGGCAATCAAAAGGAGATGCGGAGAAATTGAAGGCGCCTGGCATACCTCAATTTTTACACTGCCAAACCTTTACTTTACTGACGGGCGGTCCCCACGGGAACGGCTTTTGCTGCATCCCAGGCCGGGCCATCAAACCAGGCGTCGCCCTGCAGGTAGGCACGCAACATGGGCAGGCCGTCCAGCCCCCAGAACACCTTGCCATCGACCTCAAATGCCGGCACACCAAACACGCCCCTGGCTATGGCCTCTTCGGTATGGGTGCGCAGTTGGGCCTTGACTGACGCATCACCCGGGTCGCGCGCCGGGGCCAGCTGTTGGGTCAGCGCGGCCAGCCGGGTCGGGTCGGCCGCGTCCTGACCGCCCGCCCACACATGCTTGAACACGGTTTCGCAGACATAGCGGTTAGGCTGGCCATTCGGATCGGTCGCGATCGCCAGACGCAGCAGGCCCAGCGGGTTGAACGGGTGGGCAGCCGGCATATCCAGCGTGCGACCCTTGCTGTGCGCCAGCCACTGCACCTGGCGGTAGGTCCAGTCGCGCTTGGCAGAGATTTCGGCCGGACCCAATTGGCCGTGGTGCTTGAGCAGGGCCGCAAACAACAGCGGCTTGTAGGTCATGGAATAGCTCAGGCCCATCAGGGCTTGGGGCAGTTCCTCGAACGCCAGCCAGGCGTAGGGCGAGATGAAATCCAGGTAGCAGGTGATGTGTTTCATGGTGCGGTGGGTTCCAGTGAAGCGATGCGCTGCGCAATCAGCGCCCAGACGTCCCTTTTCTGTGGGTCGCTGGCGGTGCTCCAGAGCCGGATTTCGTCGAGGCTGCGCAGGCAGCCTTCGCAGAACGCCCGCTGTGCATCCATGCGGCACACCGAGACACAGGGCGATGGAACATTTTCGGTGCTAGCCCTCGCCAACGCTGCACGCTCTGCTAGCATTTCAATAGCATTCATGGGTATCTCAGGGTTTCGGGGTTTGGGTGACATTGGCCGTGGGCGCATCGGCCAGCAGCGCCAGATCGTGCGGGCGCAGCTTGAACACGCCGTGCGGGTGGCCGGCGGCGGCCCAGATTTCCTCGAAGCGGAACAGCTCCTCATCCACCAGTGTCACCGGCACTTGCGCATGCGCCAGCGGTGACACACCACCGATGCTGAAACCGGTCTTGGCCTTGACGAAATCGGCGTCGGCGCGGCCGAGCTTGCCGACCAGGGCCTCGACCTTCTTCTCGTCCACGCGCCGGTCGCCGGAGGTGATGACCAGCACGGCCACGTCATCTTCCTTGCGGCGGAAGATGATGCTCTTGGCAATCTGGCCCAGTGCAATGCCCAGCGCGTCGGCTGCCTGCTGGGCGGTGCGTGCGGCGTCATCCAGCATCACCGGGGCATGGGGATGGTTCTTGGCTTTCAGGGCGGCCGCCACGCGCTGCACGCCTTCGGGCAGGGTGCTGCCCTCCAAGGAGTCCTTTGCGCCTTGGGACGGCCCGGCGGCGCTCATGCCTGCACTCGTTTGTTGAGCAACGCCGTCGCCGCCCGCGAATTGGGCTTGCGCTGCAAGAAGTCGCTAATGAACTTGCCGGCATCCACCAGCTTGTCCAGATCAATGTCGGTCTCAATGCCCATGCCGTGCAGCAGGTAGACCACGTCTTCGGACGCCACATTGCCGGTCGCGCCCTTGGCATAGGGGCAGCCGCCCAGCCCGGCCACCGAGGTGTCAAACTGCCACACACCCATCTGCAGGCTGGCCAGCGTGTTGGCCAAGGCCATGCCGTAGGTGTCGTGGAAATGGCCGGAAATCTGATCCAGGCGATAGACGGTCAATGCCGCATCCAGTGCCCGCTGCACCTTCAGCGGCGTGCCGACGCCAATGGTGTCGGCCACGCCCACGTGCTGCACGCCAATCTCGTGCATCAACCGCGCCACCAGGGCCACGCGCGCGGGCGCGATCTCACCCTCGTACGGACAACCCACGGCGCAGGAGATGGCGCCACGCACCGCAATGCCCTGCGCCAGCGCCGCCTGCACCACCGGACGGAAACGCTCGATGCTCTCGGCTATGGAACAGTTGATGTTCTTCTGGCTGAAGGCCTCGCTGGCCGCACCAAACACCACAATCTCGTCGGGCCGGGTTTTCACCGCCGCCTCGTACCCCTGCAGATTCGGCGTCAGCACCGAGTAGCGCACGCCGCCCTGGCGTTGGATGCCGGCCATCACTTCGGCGTTGTCCGCCATCTGCGGCACCCATTTGGGCGACACAAAGCTGGTGACTTCGATCTCCCTCAGGCCCGCTTCCTGCAGGCGGTGCACCAGCTCGATCTTGACGGCGGCCGGCACCGGCTGCTTTTCATTCTGCAGGCCGTCGCGGGGGCCGACTTCGACCAGTTTGACGCGTTTTGGAATAGTCATGGTGTTTGTTCCGTTCAATCGATACCAGTTCAATCAGATGTCTTCGCCGTAGCCCCAATAGCCGGCCTCACGCTGGTGGCGGATCGCGAGAATCAGCACGGCGTCGTGTTCATCCTCCACGCTGTACAGGGCCACATACCCCGTGCGCCCCCGGGAGATCACCAACTCTCGCAACCCGTATTCAACCGGCCGCCCAATCAGCGGGTGGCGAGCCAGCAAGCCAACCGCCTCCGCAATCAGATCGACCGTGCCGGCCGCGGCCACGGGATCAAGCTCCAGCAGGAAATCGGTCAGGCGCTCCAGGTCGGCCAGCGCCCGCGCCGAATAACTCAGCTTTGCCAAGACTTGGCCTTCGGCTTGGGGATTTGTCTGTTGTTCAGGCGCGCCTTCAAATAAGCGTGCACTTCATCGGCATCCAATCCCTTGCCGGTCTTGAGCATCTGGGCGCGGGCGGCTTGTGCCTCGTCCACAAAACCCGCGCGCCGCTCTGCCGCCGTCGCCGCATGCTCGATGGCGTCCACCATGAACGCATGCGGAGACACACCCTGCTTTTGCGCCAGGGCAACGGTGCGTTGTTTGAGTTCGTCAGAGAGTTTCAGGGATGTGGTGGCCATGGCAACAATTTAAAGGCAGCGGTGTCACCATGGTAGCACCTTTGACCACTCAATACCCGCGCTCACGGCCCACCACACCGGCCACAGGCTCTCCGCGCTGCAGGGCCGCGATCTTGCCGGCAATCTGCGCAATGCTCTCGCTGCGCAGGGTGCGGGCCGAGGTGTGCGGTGTGACCGTGATCTTCGGGTGTTTCCAGAACGAATGACCTGCCGGCAGCGGCTCGGTGCGGAACACATCCAGCGTAGCGCCGGCAAGGTGGCCGCTTTCCAGCAAAGCAAGCAGATCGTCTTCCACCAGGTGGGCGCCACGCGCCACATTGATGATGTAGCCGCCGACCTGCAGAAGGGACAGGCTGTCGCGATTCATGATGTCACGCGTGTCCGGTGTGAGCGGTAGCAGGCAGACCAGCACGCGGCTGGCAGCCAGAAAATCCTTGAACCTATCAGCACCTGCAAAGCACCGCACACCGTCCACAACCTTGGGCGAGCGGCTCCAGCCATTCACCGGGAAGTCAAACTGCGCCAGTGATCGCGCCACGCGCTCCCCCAGCACGCCCAGCCCCATGATGCCCACGGGGAAGTCGGTGCGGGCACGCGGTTTGCGGAACGACCACTTGCCCTGGCGCGTGTCCGCCTCATAGGCATCGAACTCGCGGACATGACGGATCACAGCGTGGCACACATATTCGGACATTTGTACCGACATGCCGGCATCGTCCAGCCGCACAATCTTTGCCTGGGGTGGCAGGCGCAGCTTCAACAGCGCGTCGACGCCGGCGCCGATGTTGAACACGGCCTGGAGTTGCACCTGCTCATCAAAGAACTGCTGGGGCGGCGCCCACACCACGGCGTAGTCGACCGGCGGCGCACCAGGCGCCCACAGGGACACGGCCGCACCCGGCAGCGCCGCACGCAGGCCCTGCAGCCAGGGTTCAGACGCGGTGTCGGTGCAGCAGAACGTGATACACATGTCAGGACCGCCGGGCCGCCCCAAGGGACTGAGCGCCCCCTCGGGGGGCAGTGAACGAAGTGAACGTGGGGGCTTGCATCTCAGCCGGCGATTTCCAGCTTCAGCAACTCGGCACCCTCGGTCACCTGGTCGCCGGGCGCGAACAGCAGTTCGGCGACCGTGCCGTCGGCCGGGGCGGCAATGGTGTGCTCCATCTTCATGGCTTCCATCACGGCCAGAGCCTGACCCTTCTTGACCGCATCGCCGGCCTTGACGGCAAACGACACCACCTTGCCGGGCATGGGCGCGGTCAGGCGTCCCACCTCGGCATGCACCTCGCCGGCGTGGGCCAGTGCGTCGATTGCTACGATTTGTGTAGCACCTTGTACAGTGAATACGTGGGCTACCTCGCCTTTTTTATACAAGTGCACGGTGGAACGCAGGTCACCGTAGCGCACATCCAGCGCGCCGCCGGCCACAGTCGTGTAACGCAGAGCCGCGGTGTTGCCATCAATCGTCAGCTGCAGGCCGCCATCGTGCAGACGGGTGAACAACGCCGTGTGCGGCTCGCCGTGGAACTCCAGCTTGAATTCCCGGTTGGACGCGCCGTGCGAGCGCCAGCCATCGCGCTGCGCCCAGGGGTCGATCCAGCCGTGGATGTTGGCCTGCTGCGCCAGCGCGTGCTCGCTGACCAGCATGTCGGCCACCATGGCCGCGGTGGCCATTTGCAGTCCGACCTTTTCCTGGTTGAACAACACGGCGCTCTCTCGCGGGATCAACGCCGTGTCGAGCTGCGCCTGGGCAAACGATGGGCTGGTCGTCACGTGGCGCAGGAACTGCACATTGGTCGCCAGCCCGACGATGTGGGTTTGCGCCAGGGCCGTGTCCAGCCGTGCCAGCGCCTGCTCGCGGGTGGCGCCGTGCACGATGAGCTTGGCCACCATGGAGTCGTAGAACGGGCTGATGGTGTCACCCTCGCGCACACCGGCATCCACGCGAACGGCATTGTCGGCACGCTCGAACGTGGTGCACGCCGGCAGGCCATAGACGTGCAGCGTGCCGGTGGCGGGCAGGAAGTTGTTGTCGGGGTTCTCGGCGCAGATGCGGGCCTCGATGGCGTGGCCGTGGATGCGCAGTTCGTCCTGGCGCAGAGGCAAGGGCTCGCCGGACGCCACGCGCAGTTGCCACTCCACCAGATCCTGGCCGGTGATGGCCTCGGTGACCGGGTGCTCCACCTGCAGGCGGGTGTTCATCTCCATGAAGAAGAAGTTCATTTCGCCACCGTCGCGTTGCTCGACGATGAACTCCACCGTGCCGGCACCGACGTAGTTCACGGCACGGGCGGCGGCCACGGCGGCCAGGCCCATCTGGGCACGCATCTCGGGTGTCATGCCGGGCGCGGGGGCTTCTTCCAGCACCTTCTGGTGGCGGCGCTGCACCGAGCAGTCGCGCTCAAACAGATAAACGTAGTTGCCCAGGGTGTCGCCAAACACCTGGATCTCGATATGGCGGGGGCGCTGCACGTATTTTTCGATCAGCACGGCGTCATCACCAAAGCTGTTGATGGCCTCGCGCTTGCAACTGGCCAGCGCGGCGGCAAAGTCCTCGGACTTGTCCACCGCACGCATGCCCTTGCCACCGCCGCCAGCGCTGGCCTTGATCAGCACGGGATAGCCAATGCGGTCGGCCTCGGCCTGCAACAGCACCGGGTCCTGGTTGGCGCCGTGGTAACCCGGCACCAGCGGCACGCCGGCCTTTTCCATCAGTTGCTTGGACTCGGCCTTCAGGCCCATGTCCTTGATCGCCGAGGGCGGCGGGCCAATGAAGACCAGACCCGCATCGGCACAGGCCTGCGCGAACTCTTCGTTCTCGCTCAGAAAACCATAGCCGGGATGGATGGCCTGGGCGCCGGTGGCCTTGGCCGCGGCGATGATTTTTTCCCAACGCAGGTAGCTGTCCTTGGGTGCGCTGCCGCCGATGTGGATGGCCTCGTCACAGGCGGCGACGTGCTTGGCACCGGCATCGGCGTCCGAATACACGGCCACGGTCTTGACGGCTAGGCGGCGGGCGGTGGCAGCAACGCGGCAGGCGATTTCGCCACGGTTGGCAATCAGAATTTTTGTAAACATGGGTTTGTCCTCATTACATCCGGAACACGCCGAACTTCACATCTGGGATCGGCGCATTCAGCGTGGCCGACAGACCCAGCGCCAGCACGCGGCGCGTGTCTGCGGGGTCGATGATGCCGTCGTCCCACAGACGCGCCGTGGCGTAGTACGGGTGGCCCTGGACTTCGTATTGCTGGCGGATCGGCGCCTTGAAGGCTTCTTCCTCGTCCTTGCTCCACGCACCGCCCTTGGCTTCGATGCCGTCGCGGCGCACCGTGGCCAGCACGCTGGCCGCCTGCTCGCCGCCCATGACGCTGATGCGCGCGTTCGGCCACATCCACAGGAAGCGCGGCGAGTAGGCGCGCCCGCACATACCGTAATTGCCGGCGCCAAAGCTGCCGCCAATGATGATGGTGAACTTGGGCACATTGGCGGTGGCCACGGCCGTGACCATCTTGGCGCCGTTGCGGGCGATGCCTTCGTTCTCGTATTTGCGGCCGACCATGAAGCCGGTGATGTTCTGCAAAAAGATCAGCGGGATCTTGCGCTGGCAGCACAGCTCGATGAAGTGCGCGCCCTTGAGCGCCGACTCGCTGAACAGGATGCCGTTGTTGGCGATGATGCCCACCGGCATGCCTTCGATATGCGCAAATCCTGTTACCAGCGTGGTACCGAAACGCGGCTTGAATTCGTGGAACTCGGAGCCATCGACGATGCGGGCAATAATTTCGCGCACGTCAAAGGGCTTGCGGGTGTCGGTGGGGATCACGCCATACAGCTCTTCTGCTGCAAATTTAGGAGCAACCGGCGCTTTGAGTGCGGGGGCTAGCGGCTTCTTTTGATTCAGGTTGGCCACCGCGGTGCGGGCAATCGACAACGCATGCAAGTCGTTCTGCGCCAGGTGGTCGGCCACGCCGGAGAGGCGCGTGTGCACATCGCCACCGCCCAGGTCTTCGGCCGTCACCACCTCGCCCGTGGCCGCCTTCACCAGCGGCGGGCCACCCAGGAAGATGGTACCCTGGTTCTTGACGATGATGGTCTCGTCGCTCATGGCCGGCACGTAGGCTCCGCCGGCCGTGCAGGAGCCCATGACGACGGCGATCTGCGCAATGCCCTCGGCGCTCATGTTGGCCTGGTTGAAGAAGATGCGGCCAAAGTGGTCGCGGTCGGGGAAGACCTCGTCCTGGTTCGGCAAATTGGCGCCACCCGAGTCCACCAGGTAGATGCAGGGCAGGCGGTTTTGCTGGGCAATCTCCTGCGCGCGCAAATGCTTTTTGACGGTGACGGGGTAGTAGGTGCCGCCCTTCACCGTGGCGTCGTTGCACACGATCATGCAGTCCACGCCAGAGACGCGGCCAATGCCGGCAATGACACCGGCGCAGGGCGCGCTGTCCGTGCCGTCACGGTCGGGGTACATGCCCATGGCCGCCAGCGGTGAGAGTTCGAGGAAGGGCGTTCCGGCGTCCAGCAGGTTGTGCACGCGGTCGCGTGGCAGCAACTTGCCGCGGGCGGTGTGCTTGGCGCGGGCGGCATCACCACCGCCCATGGCCGCCTTGTCGGTTTGTGCGTTCAGGTCGGCCACCAGGGCGCGCATGGCGGCAGCGTTGGCAACGAAGTCGGCCGAGCGGGCATTGAGCTGGGTTTCGAGAATGGGCATGGCAGTGTTCCGCAGAGATGTTTCGGTTCAGCCTGCATTTTCAGCCGGATCGGCACGGCACGGCCGGTCATATAGGTTGCAAATCGCGCCATGCCCGTAAAAACTTTGGCACACTAACGGGATGGTCACTTCTTCCCCGATTGCCGCCACCCCCATCGCATTTGCCCGTGCGATTGTCAGTGCCTACGGGCGCTACGGCAGGGACCCGGCCCAGGCCCTGCGCCAGGCACAGATTGCGCCAGAGCAGTTGGCCCAGCCCGATGCGCGCATCACGGCCTGGCAAATGGAGACGCTGTCGGGAACCGCCATGCAGGAGCTCGACGACGAGGCGCTGGGCTGGTTCAGCCGGCGCCTGCCCTGGGGCAGCTACGGCATGCTGGCACGCGCCTCCATCAGCGCGCCCACATTGCAACTGGCGTTGGCACGCTGGTGCCGCCACCACGGGTTGATTGCGCCCGATATTGCACTGACACTTGAGGTGACGGGGGACGTTGCTACTATCCGCATTGCCGAGAACACAACGCCCGCTGGTTGGGCGGCAGGGGATTCTGCGCAGGTCAAGGAGGAGCCCGCAAAGCGGGCGGGGGACACGGAGCAGAATCCCCTGCCACCCAACCTGCCACCCCACATGCGCGAGTTCTGCCTGGTCTCGGTTTTGCGCAATATCCATGGCTTGGCCTGCTGGCTGGTGGATTCGCGCATTACATTGCTGGGGGCGGAATTTCCGTTTGCAGCGCCCGCCCATGCGAGCGCCTATGCTGTTTTGTTCTCCGGCCCCACCACGTTTGGCAGCGGCCCGGCCAGCATCCGTTTTGACGCCCAATACCTGAAGCTGCCGCTGCGTCGCGACGAAAAGGCCTTGCAGCAAATGCTGCAACACGCACTGCCCCTGACCGTGCTGCAATACCGCCGTGACCGGCTGCTGGTGCAGCGCGTGCGCCAGACCCTGGCCAGCCACGCCCAGCAAACCCACAGCGCCGAAGTGCTGGCCGCCCTGCTGCACGTGTCACCACGCACCCTGCACCGCCAACTGAAGGAAGAAGGCGCTACGTTGCAGGGTCTCAAAGACGAAGTGCGCCAAGCGCGGGCGGTAGAACTGCTGCACCGCACCGAACGCCCCATCAAACAGGTGGCCGAGGCGGCGGGCTTTCGCAACGAAAAGAGCTTTATCCGCGCCTTCAAGGGTTGGACCGGGCTGTCGCCGGCCGAATTTCGCAAGCAGTCCACGCTATTGGCGTGATTTGTCCCTTTCATGGCACACACCTCGCCACCGCTATTCATAGACTATGCGTCACCATGATTGCCATTGACGACACCACCACGATCGGGGCCGCATTCCAGCGCGCCGCGCAGACCTACGGCCCCAATAGCCTGCTGGCCGTGCCCGCCAACCCGGCCCGCGTCTACGACCCCGCAGGGCGCGAGATCAGCTACGCGCAAGCCGCCGATGCGGTCAATGCACTCATGGTGCTGTACCGCGCCGCGGGCTATGGACTGGGCCACCGCGTGGGCCTGTTCCTGGAAAGCCGCCCCGAACACGTCTTGCACAAGCTGGCGCTGAATACGCTGGGCATTTGCTGCGTGCCGATCAACCCCGATTACCGCCCGCGGGAACTGGCCTACCTGGTGGACCATGCCAAGGTGGACCTGGTCGTGGCGCTGACCAGCCGCCATGATGCCGTGCAGGCGGCACTGACGCTGACCCGGCACCAGCCCACCGTGGCACTATTGGAGACCCTGGAAACCCAGCCACTGCCGCGCGCAGCGACGCCGGCGGCCGCGGGAGCGCCAACAGGCGACACCCCCGCCAGCATCCTCTACACCTCCGGCACCACCGGCCAACCCAAGGGCTGCGTACTGTCCCACACCTACGAGCTGGCGGCCGGGCATTGGTACGCCCACCAGGGCGGCCTGGGGGCAGTGCGCGAAGGCCAGGAGCGCCTCTACAACCCGCTGCCGCTGTTCCATGTGAATGCGTCCATCCTGTCCTTCTACTGCATGCTGCTCAGCGGCGGTTGCCAGGTGCAGACCGACCGTTTCCAGCCCAGCCGCTGGTGGGCCGAGGTGGTGGAGAGTCGCGCCACCATCGTGCATTACCTGGGCGTGGTCGTGCCCATGCTGCTGTCCCAGCCCCCAAGCCCGCTGGAGCGCGCGCACTGCGTGCGCTTCGGCTATGGCGCGGGTGTGGAGCCGCAGTTGCATGCGGTGTTTGAGGCCCGATACGGTTTCCCGCTGCTGGAGCTCTGGGGTATGACCGAGATGGTGCGCCCGCTGTGCGACTGCCAGGAACCACGCCAGGTTGGCACCCGGGCCTTTGGCCGCGCCCGCCCCGGGCTGGATGCCTGCGTCATGGATGAAAACGGACAAGTCGTGACTGATGGCTCGCCTGGCGAACTGGTGGTGCGCTACTCTGAGGCCACGCCGCGGCGCCATTTCTTCACCGAATACCTCGACAACCCTGAAGCCACCGAAGAGGCCTGGCGCGGCGGCTGGTTCCATACCGGCGACATCGTCACGCGCGCACCGGACGGCATGTTCCACTTCATGGACCGGCGCAAGAACATCATCCGCCGCTCCGGAGAGAACATTGCCGCCGCCGAGGTGGAAGCGCTGCTATTGACACACCCGCTCGTCGCCAATGTGGCCGTGATGGCGCTGCCCGACGATGTGCGCGAAGAAGAAGTGCTGGCCTGTGTGGTGCTGAAGGACCGCAACGCGGCGGAAACAGCGGAGACGGCCCGCACACTGTTCCATTTCTGCCACCAGCAGTTGGCCTATTACAAGGCGCCGGGCTGGTTATGGTTTGCCGCCGAGATCCCCACCACGGGCACGCAGAAAATCCAGAAGCACCGCATCTTTCCCGAGGGCCAGGACCCGCGCACCCTGCCCGGCATGCACGACCTGCGCGCGCTCAAGAAGCGCCAGTAATACACATCCACCGTGGCATCCAAAGCCCCTCACACCGCCCCACGACCATGATCACCCTCTACCACTGCGTCAGCGCCCGCTCCTTCCGCCCCCTGTGGCTGCTGGAGGAGTTGGGCATTCCCTACGACCTGCGCATGTTGCCGTTTCCACCGCGGACACGGGCGCGGTCTTTCCTGCAGGAGAACCCGCTGGGCACCGTGCCGCTGCTGTTGGATGGTGACACCCGCATGACCGAGTCCACGGCGATCTGCCAGTATCTGGCGGCACTGCACAGCCCCGGCGTGCTGGATGTGCAGCCCACCGAGAGCGCCTATGGCAGCTACCTGAACTGGCTGCAGATGAGTGACGCCACCCTGACCTTTCCGCAAACCCTGGTGCTGCGCTACACCCACTTCGAGCCGCCTGAGCGCAAACAGCCCCAGGTGGCCGAGGACTACAGCCGCTGGTTTCTCGCCCGCCTGCGCGCGGTGGACGCCGCCGTGCAGCAGCAGGACTACCTGTGTGCGGCGCGTTTTACCGCAGCGGATGTGGCGGTGTCGTATGCACTGATGCTGGCCGGGCATCTGGGTCTGGATGCGCAGTTCACACCCGCGGTGGCCGACTATTGGGCACGACTGCAGCAACGCCCCGGCTTCCGGCGGGCCATGACCGCGCAACACCAGGCCGCACTGGACCAGGGCGTGCCGACCACGCCGGCGCCCGACACGCGGCCTTGAACCCTTCCAGCGTCACAGGTGCGCTTCTGGCACCACGGCGTGTTGCGGCTTGATGCGCACCGCCCAGGCCACACCCACCAGCAGCAGGCCCACCCCTACCAGCGTCAACGGCTGCGGCCATTGGCCACGCAACAGGTAGGCGTAGCTCAGGGCGGCCAGGGTTTCAAACACGATCAACTGGCCGACCAACGCCGTGGGCAGGCGCTGGCTGGCTTCGTTCCAGCAATGCGTGCCCAGCCAGGAAGCAAACAGTCCGATGGCCAGCATCAGCCCGACAAAGGCCTGCGGCCGCGGGCCAAACGGCATCGGAAAGGTGTCACCCGTACCGGCCGTCCAGCCCCAGAAGGCCAAGTAGCCGGTCACTGCCAGCGGCAGGGTTGCCAGGCCCTGGGCCGTGGCCCAGGCGCGCGGCTTGCGGCCGGGGTGTTCACGCAACCAATTGGCGTTGCGCAGCGGATACCAGGTCCAGCAGGCCACGGCGATCATCGCCAGCAACGCACCGCTGGCGTAGCGCGCGGTATCGGCGTGGGGATCGGCGGACAGCGCCGCCATTTCGACATGGTTCACACAGGCAATGCCCGCCAGAATCGTGGCCAGGCAAGGCACCAGACGCCCCCAGGGCAGGCGCCCGTCGCGCTGGTGGTTCAGCAGGTTGGCACCAATGGAGATGACCACCGGCAGCGTGCCAATGATCATGGTCGGCAGCGGCCCGCCGGCGCGCTGGATGGCACTGGCCAGACACAGGTAATACAGCACATTGCCAATCGCGGCGAGCTTGAGCGCCTCGATCCAGTCGGCACGCGTCATGCGCACCAGCTCGGACCGATCCAGCCAGGCCAGCGGTATGGCGATCAGCCCGAATGCCAGGTAGCGCCCAAACGCCTGCAGCGCGGCCGGGTACTCCGGCAACATCAGAGGCCCGACAAAGACCAGCCCCCACATAATCCCCGCCGCCAACGCAAACGCAACACCTGCCAACATGAACTACCGCCCTTGAATCAATACGCTCTGCAGTGTCGCCCGAATCGACGGGGGCGTCTTGTACGAGATTGCGGTTTGCGGGAGCGTGGGGGCTTAATTGCTGACCTGGCGCTGGTAGCGCGCAGGCGCCACACCGTAGCGGCTGCGAAAGGCGCGGGTCAAGTGGGCCTGGTCGGTCAGACCGGCCCGCGCGGCAACCTCCGCCGGCGCCACGCCCTGTGCCAGCCACTGCTTGGCCGCATACAGGCGCCGCGCCATCAGCATCTGGTGCGGCGTGACGTGGTACTGCGCCTGGAACTGGCGCAGAAAGTGGAATGGACTCAAGCCCGCTACCGCAGCCAGATCGTCCAGCACGATGCGCTCCTCCAGATGGGCCTGCATGTAGTCGATCACATCCGTGAAACGCCCCGCGGATCGCTCTGGTGTGCCCGACGGGCTGTGTGCATAAGGGCGCAAGCCAGCGACAAACTGTGCCAGCAGTCCATCAAAGGCCAGCGGGTCCTTTGTCTGCCACAGCGCCTCCAGCAGCCGGGAGAGGTGTTGCCCCAGTGGGCGATGGCGCTCCACGACGGCATCGTCAAACCACAAGCCGGCATCGCCGGTGATGTCCGCCAGCACCGCCGGCTCGATGTAGACCATGCGGTAGCGCCAGCCGCCCAGGGTTTCGGCGCGCCCGGTGTGCAGCACATCGGGGTTCATCAGCACGATGGAGTCGGGCGGGGCCAGATGGTCGCTACCCCGGTAGCGGAAACGCTCCACGCCCTGCTCGATGACGCCAAAACCGTAGGCTTCGTGGGTATGCGGCTCAAACGCATGGCGCACGATATGGGCCCGGTACAACTCGACCCCGGCGCGCCCCGGCAGCGCGCGGAATTCGGCGCGGTCGGTAGCAAATTCGAAGTGTTCGGGGACGGCTTGCATGGCTGTCCCGCATGGTACCCAATCGCCCGGTCATGCGCTGGTGATCGCCAAATGCCGGTTTACAGTGCTGGATCACAAGCCCACTTACGAATCGAGAGCGCGCAATGAAACTGGAAGTACCCGAAAACAAACGCCTCGTGCACACCATGACCACCCCCATTCGCTGGGGCGACATGGACGCCATGGGGCACGTCAACAACACCATCTACCTGCGCTACATGGAGACCGCTCGCATCGAGTTGATGCTGGGCGCGGGATTTGGCACCAACCCCTTGGGCGAAGGCTTTGTCATTGCCAACATCTTCTGCAACTTCATCCGCCAGTTGGAGCACCCGGGCGAGGTGGTCATCAAGAGCTACGTGGGTGCCGTGGGCCGGTCATCGTTCGACATGTACCACGAGCTGCTGCGCACCGACGACAACAACACCGTCTATGCCAACGGCGGCGAGACCATGGTGTGGATTGATTTCCCCAAACAGAAATCGTTGCCGATCCCCGATGGGCTGCGTGCGTGGTTGGAGGGCACTTGAGCGTTGGCGCGGCATTTGACAGAACGCGGCCCACCGTACCGACAAGACGACCGGGAGTTGCGACACTGCCCCGTCGTAACTCCTCTACTTTCAAGATTGCAGGTGCCAAATGAAACGCTGGATTCTCACGTCGATTGTTGCGGTTTCTGTTGTTGCGAAAGCTCAGGGGCCTGCACCCGTGGGAGAGATACCGACCGAAGAGGACTGCCTCGCATTGATTGCGATCCTGCCCACCTTTCACAGCGAGAAGATGAAGATCTTCTACGAAATGAACCCGAAAGCCAGCGGCAAGGAACTGGTGGAAAAAATCAGGTCGCTGGCCGATAGCGGGGACAAGGACCTGCAGTTCACGTATAGCCAGTTGCTTCTCAATGGCTACTGTGTGCCCAAGGACATTTGTGCCGCACGACGGTATCTGGAGACGTCGCGCGGCGGCTCGAACAACTGGGAGCAGGTATACCCCGTCTCGCCATGGCCGAAGGACGCAGAATCCATGTGCAAGTGATGCCGCTGTCATCCAGTCGAATGCAGGGTGCCTCAAACAGTTGGCTTAGGTGGGGGCAGTGCTCGGTGAACCCTTGGGGCCCCTCCTCGCCGTCGATGTAGTAAAGAGGGGCAGCTACACCCGCGGCGTAGCCCGCGCAATGATGGCCGCGCAATCCACTCCGCGCGGCAGGTTACCAAAGGTCAGGCCGCTGCTGTGCTCGGCCAGACGGGACGCGCAGAATGCATCGGCCACGGCCGGGTTTCCAAAGCGCACCAGCAGCGATCCCTGCAACGCCAAGGCCATTTTCTCCACGACACCACGGGCCCGGTATTCAATGGCGGACGGGTCTATCAGCTCGGCACCCAGGCGTGCCACATACTGGTCCAGCCGGCGGTCGGTGCCGGCGGCGGCCTGGACTTCGTCCATGTAGGCGTCCACCGATCCCGGGTTGCGGCCCATGGCACGCAGCATGTCCAGACACTGCACGTTGCCGCTGCCCTCCCAGATGGAGTTGACCGGTGATTCGCGGAACAGGCGCGGCATGATGCAGTCTTCCATCACGCCGCTGCCACCAATGCACTCCATGGCCTCATAGGCGTGCGCCGGGGTGCGTTTGCAGATCCAGTATTTGCCGACCGCGGTACCAACCCGTACCAGCATTTTTTCGTGCTCGCTGGCCCCGCCAATGTCCAGCGCCCTGGCAATGCGCATGGTCATGGCCAGGGCTGCCTCGCTCTCAATGACCAGATCCGCCAGCACGTTTTGCATCAGGGGCTGCTCGGACAGCAGCTTGCCAAAAGCCGAGCGATGGGCGCAGTGGTGCAGGGCCTGGGCCACGGCCTGGCGCATGCCACTACTGGAGCCCACCATGCAGTCAAAGCGCGTCATGGTGACCATCTTCAGAATCGTCGCGACACCGCGGCCCTCGCCGCCCACCATGTGCGCCGCGGCCCCACGCAGCTCGGTCTCGCACGAGGCGTTGGCCACATTGCCCATCTTGTTCTTCAGGCGCTGGATCTGCAGCGGGTTCTTGCTGCCGTCCGCGCGCCAGCGCGGCAGCCAGAAACAGGACAGGCCACCGGGCGCCTGCGCCAGCACCAGAAAGGCATCACTCATGGGGGCCGAGACAAAATATTTGTGCCCGACCAGCTCATACATCTGCCCCGGGCCCTCGGCTCCCAGCGCCGTCGCGCGCAGCGTGTTGGCCCGCACGTCGGAGCCCCCCTGCTTTTCGGTCATGGCCATGCCCACGGTGATAGCTGATTTCTGCTCCATCGGAATATTGCGGTGGTCGTACTGCAGGGCGGTGATTTTGGGCAGCCACTGTGCCGCCAGCTCGGGCTGTTCCAGCAGGGCGGGCACCACGGCCGAGGTCATGGTCACCGGGCAGCCGTGCGCGGCGTCGACCTGGCCCTGCAGGTAGGACATGGCGGCACGCGCCACGTGCGCACCGGGCCCGGGTTTGCGCCAGTGCGACGCGTGCAGGCCGTGCTCCATGGAAATTTGCATCAGCCGGTGGTAGGCCGGGTGAAAGCGCACCTCGTCGATGCGGTGGCCGTAGTTGTCGTGCGTGTAGAGCGCGGGCTTGTTGTCATTGGCCTGGAAGCCCAGCTCGATCACCTCGCGGCTGCCGGTCAGCACGCCAAACGCCTGCAACTGCGGTGCGGCCCATGCCGCACCCTCGCGTGCCACGGCCTCCACCAGAGCAGCGTCCTGCGCATAGACGTTGTAGTCGCGCAGCGGTGGCGGCTGGTTTTCGACCACGTGGGTCTCGGCCAGGTGTCTTTGGCTGTTGGCGGGCGTGGTGGCATGGGTGGTGGCTTGCAACATTGATGACTCCTTGGGCAACACAGTAACTGTCGGCCATGTGGGGCCGATATTCAAAGTATGAATATTAGTTCATTTTATTAAGACTGCCACTGCGCTACAGTGGCGCTTCTTCAAAAACCCTCGACCAGGCAGCAGAACCGATGGCATACCGCCCCACCGAAAAGACCATGGCACGCAAGGCGGAAATCCGGCAGAAGCTGCTGGACGCGGCGCTGGCGCTGGTGAGCCAAGGGGGTTTCAGTGCGCTCACCATACTGGCGGTGGCGGCCGAGGCGGGCATTGCCACGGGTGCGGTCTACAAACACTTTGAGTCCAAGGCACAGCTCTGCGCCGAAGTGTTCCGCATTGCCACGGAGCGCGAGGTGGCCGTGGTGCGCCAGACCGCACTGGGCGCCGGCAGCCCCAGCGAGCGGCTGCTGCACGCCGTGGAAGCCTTTGCCCTGCGGGCGCTGCGCAACCCGCGTCTGGCATTTGCGCTGATTGCCGAACCGGTGGACGCGCTGGTGGACGCGCAACGCCTGCTCTACCGCCACGCCTATGCCGATGTGTTCGTCGAACTGGTGGCGCAGGGTATTGCGAGCGGGGAATTTGCAGACCAGCCGCCCAGCGTGAGCGCTGCCGCGCTGGTGGGCGTCATTGCCGAAGCCATGGTGGGACCTCTGTCCTGGCCCACGCCCGAGAAACCCGAACTGGAAACGCCCGCGCTGATCGCCGCCATCCAGGCCTTTTGCCTGCGGGCCGTAACAGCGCGGGGAAACTAGCGGTGGAGCGTGGGGGCTATCCTTTGCGTCGCGCCTTTTGCTCGTCCAGCGTTTCGGTCGGTGCGCCCTGCTTGACCCACTCGGTGTAACCACCGTCGATATGCGCCACATTGGTCATGCCCATCTCCTGCAGGGTCTTGGCGGTCAGCGCGCTACGCCAGCCGGCGCCACAGAACAGGATGTACTCCTTGCTCTCGTCGCCAAAAATTGGCTTGTAGTAAGGCGAAGCCGGGTCCACCCAAAACTCCAGCATGCCGCGCGGCGCGTGGAACGCACCCATGACGGTACCGTGTGCCAGCTCACGGATGTCACGGATATCCACCAACTGGGTCTTGGGGTCGTTCAAGCGGGGCAGGACCTCGGCCACGGTGTAGGTCCGGATCTCTTCCATGGCTTCATCGACCAGGTCGCGGGATGATTTGGTAATCGGCATGTTTATTGCTCTCCTGTAATCGGGGTAAGCCCCATGGTTTCCGTGCAAGTTTGACTTGATACTACCCCGCGCAGCGGCACGCACGCTGCGCAATCCGCCATTTTTCCAGAACAGGACCCGTGTTGTTCAAACCATCTGCCTTCGTTGGAGCTTTATTCCTGGTTTGCCTGGGCTTCGCATGGCCTGTGCACGCACAACAAGCACCCAGCCCAGCCAAAGCCGCGTCGGACACGACAGCCATCGAACGGTCCCAACGCCAATCGGACAACGTGTACCGCTGGATCAAGTACTTTGCCGACCAACCCAAGAAGACCGACACAAACAAGCCACGCGCCAAGACGGACTCGCCCGCACCAGCGCCAGCAACGGCCAGGAAACCCGAGCTGAAGGGACCGGCCGCCGAGACCGAAGCCGCCAGCGCGGCAGCAACCCCGACCCAAGACGCCCCGGCAGCATCTGCAACCGGCGATGCGCAGCAGCCCCCGTCCGCCTTGCCCGTGGTCGCGAGCGTGGCGGTGCCCGCTGCTGCGGAGCCTGAAGCGACCGTCGAGACTGCACAACCCCTGGTTCCGGTAGCCGTGGTTGAGCCAACCATTCCGCGCGAGTTGCGCAACGAATCCATCAATACCAAAGTGCGGCTGTCATTCACCGTTCAGACCGACGGCACGGTTGCGACGCCATCTGTCATTTCCGGCAACAACCGGCGCCTCAACAAGTCGGCAGTCGACGCACTCGCCCAATGGCGCTTCGAACCCATCCGCAGCGAACGCACGACACAGATCGAATTCCAGTTCACGCAGGAATAGGCCGCCGGGCCTGACTAACCGGTCAGCCCGCCAAAGCCCGCTGAATGATGATTTTCTGCACGTCGCTGGTGCCCTCATAAATCTGGCAGACGCGCACATCGCGGTAGATGCGCTCCAGCGGAAAGTCGCTGACGTAGCCGTAGCCGCCCAGTGTCTGGATCGCGGCGCTGCACACGCGCTCCGCCATTTCGCTGGCGAACAGCTTGGCCATGGCGGCCTCTTTCAAGCACGGCCGGCCCGCATCGCGCAGTGACGCCGCATGCCAGATCAGTTGGCGTGCCGCCTCAATCTGGGTGGCGCACTCGGCCAGGCGGAAACCGACTGCCTGGTGGTTGAAGATCGCCGTGCCAAAACTCTGCCGGTCCTTGGCATAGGCTACGGCTACCTCCAGCGCACTGCGGGCCATGCCCACGCTCTGCGCGGCGATGCCGATACGCCCGCCTTCCAGCCCGCCCAGCGCAATGCCATAGCCCTCGCCCTCCTTGCCGATCAGGTTCTCGGCCGGAATGCGGCAGTTGTCGAAATTGATCTGCGCCGTGTCGCTGCTGTGTTGGCCCAGCTTGTCCTCGATGCGCGCCACCACATAGCCCGGCGCGTTGGTCGGCACCAGGAAGGCGCTCATGCCGCGCTTGCCGGCACCCTTGTCGGTGACGGCGATGACGATGGCCACATCGCCATTCTTGCCGCTGGTGATGAACTGCTTGACGCCGTTGATGACGTATTCACCGCCCTCCAGCACAGCCGTGGTGCGCAGGCTCGACGCGTCGCTGCCCACATGCGGTTCGGTCAGGCAGAAGGCACCGAGCAACTTGCCCTGTGCCAGCGGCTCCAGCCACTGCTTCTTCTGCCGCGGACTGCCGTACTTCATCAGGATGGCATTCACCGGGCAATTGGTCACGCTGATGACGGTGCTGGTGCCACCGTCACCGGCGGCGATCTCTTCCAGCACCAGGGCCAGCGTCAGGTAGTCCAGCCCGGCGCCGCCCAGTTCTTCGGGCACGCAGATGCCATAGGCGCCCAGCGCGGCCAGGCCCTGGTGGGCGTCCTTGGGAAAGTGGTGCTCCTTGTCCCACTTCGCGGCGTTGGGCCACAGTTCGGCTTGGGCAAACGCGCGAACCGCATCACGCACCATTTCCTGGTCTTGGGTAAGTATCAATTTGGCCTCCAGCCCTCGTGAAACAAGCGTATATCGCTATTAACTTTATAGCATTTCCAATGCCACGGCGGTCGCCTCGCCGCCGCCGATGCACAGCGTGGCCAGGCCCTTCTTCAGACCACGGGCCTGCAGCGCATACATCAGCGTGACCATGATGCGCGCACCGGACGCGCCGATCGGGTGGCCCAGCGCGCAGGCGCCGCCGTTCACGTTGACCTTGTCGTGCGGCACGTTGAGTTCCTTCATCAGCGCCATGGGCACCACGGCAAAGGCTTCATTGACTTCCCACAGGTCCACATCGCCCACGGCCCAGCCGGCCTTGGCCAGCGCCTTTTGCGTGGCGCCCACCGGCGCGGTGGCAAACCACTCGGGCTCCTGCGCGTGCGTGGCGTGGGCCACGATGCGGGCCAGCGGCTTGCAGCCCAGCTTGGCGGCGGTGCTGGCCTTCATCATCACCAGCGCGGCGGCGCCGTCGTTGATGCT
>ERZ724516.121-NODE-121-length-46916-cov-9.817332_pt1 | contig 46916 bp, 31 predicted proteins | sample MGYA00376049_ERZ724516 | MGnify/ENA primary metagenome ERZ724516 (study PRJEB28724, sample SAMN07190886) | activated sludge metagenome | isolation source: activated sludge of sewage treatment plant in Hong Hong | place: USA: Christiansburg, Virginia | collected... | reverse complement strand
TTGTGAAAAAATTCAATGTAGCAGTAACCATAACCAAAGAGGATATCATTGCACTTGCGATGTACAACCTGCGTCAAAAAAGGAGAAATTTTATAATTATTAATGCCGCAATTTTAATATTACTCGTGTATTTTTTTGATCATCAATTTAATAATATTTATCTGGTTTGGTTTTTATCCATTTGCCTCGTTACTTCATTCATTTTTCTATCCATTCAAATTGTCAAAATCAGAGCAATTAGGCAATACAACTCTCAAAAAGCATTCCGCCAACCATTATATTATGAGCTATTTGATGATCATTATGAAGTAAAATCAATTGGTCTCGAATCATCAATCACGTGGGCTTCGCGCTTTGCTATTCGTCAAAATGAAAGCTATATTTTTATTTATCATTTCAAAGAAGTCGCTTCGATCATTCCTAAAAGATATTTTGATATTAAAATGCAGCACTTTTTTGATGAGTTGATTAGAAAGTAGTGGTCAGTGGTCAGTGTGGTCAGTAATCAGTGGTCAGTGGTCAGTCATCAGTGATCAGTAATTCAATGTAGCCTTATTCTAATTTTTAACTTCTAATTTCTAATTTTTTTATCAGTAATCAGTAATCAGTGGTCAGTAATTAGTAATCAGTGGTCAGTGATCAGTAATTAAATGTAGCCTCATTCTAATTTCTAACTTATAATTTCTAATTTTTTTATCAGTAATCAGTAATCAGTAATCAGTGATCAGTAATCAGTGATCAGTAATTAAATGTAGCCTCATTCTAATTTCTAACTTCTAATTTCTAATTTTTTTACCAGTAATCAGTAATCAGAAATCAGTGGTCAGTGATCAGTGATCAGTAATTAAATGTAGCCTCATTCTAATTTCTAACTTCTAATTTCTAATTTTATATCAGTAATCGGTATTCAGTGGCCAGTCATTAGTTGCAAGTAAGCTACTGTTGCCTCATTCTAATTTCTAACTTCTAATTTCTAATTTTTTATCAGTAATCAGTGGTCAGTCATCAGTAATCAGTGGTCAGTCATCAGTGATCAGTCATCAGTAGTCAGTCATCAGTGATCAGTCATCAGTAATCAGTAATCAATGATCAGTCATCAGTGGTCAGTCATCAGTGGTCAGTAATTCAATGCAGCCTCATTCTAATTTCTAACTTCTAATTTCTAATTTTTTTATTAAATAATCGCCTGTAGTATAGATCTAGCAATTCCGTCAGCTCTCATTATTCATTATTCATTATTCGTTGTTCATTGCTCATTATCCATTATTTAACCTCACTATCCGGATACGCTATCCTGATATGATTCATATTGACGAGCATCGTCTTAAATATCCTCGTACATACTTGTACATCTTCAAAAGTCATTTCTGACCTGTCCAGTTGCCCTGACTCGATTTTAGCTTTTATGAGCTTATCTACCATTTCATTTATTTCCTCTTCTGTAGGATTCATGAGGCTCTTGACTGCTGCTTCAACTGTATCAGCGAGCATGACAATTACTTGCTCTTTACTCTTTGGTTTAGGACCTGGGTATGTAAACACCTTTTCGTCAACAGGGTGGTCGGCATGTTCTTTCATGAATTTTCTATAGAAGTATTCCACTTTTGTAGTCCCATGGTGAGTTTTTATAAATTCGATGATCACACTAGGTAGTCCGAACTTTTTACCGATTCTAACACCTTCCGGTACATGCTCTATGATGATTTTGGCTGAAGTGACACAGTCCAAAGAATCATGTGGATTAACATTGTTTTGATTCTCTGTAAAATTGAAAGGATTTTTCATCTTTCCGATATCATGATAAAGCGCACCCACACGTGCCATGGTGCTATTGGCTCCTATTTTTTCAGATGCTGCCTCTGCTAAAGTAGCTACATGAAGTACATGTTGAAATGTTCCAGGAGCTTTAATAGAAAGTTCTTTTAAAAGGTTATTATTTAGATCTGATAGCTCAGCCAAGGTAATACTGGACGTAAAACCAAACAATCTTTCCAATAATGGAATCAAAGGATAAGCAAGTAATGTAAGAAATACATTCAGGCATATCCACCAAATGCTGTTGATATTGAAATCATTCAGATTATTGTTTTTGATATAGGTTAGGAACAAGTAGGTAAAAGTATAGGTGGCCAAGAGAAGCATTAGTAAAAGAAAGAATTTTGACCAATATCTGGTTTCTTTAGTAAGGATGACAACCATTATTCCGGCTGTAATATGCATGATGATATAGTCCTTCGTCACAGGGCCAAAAAGAGCGACGATGATTAATATAACGATCAATGTGAAAAAGGCAAGTCTTTGGTTGTAAAAATTCTTAATTACAATAGGAGCAATACAAAAGGGGATCATCAATAGATCCAATGTATTAGACTTTATGACAAAATAGGTTAGAACGGCATAAAAAACAATCCACAAATTCATGAACAGCATCTTCTTGAATATAAGGAAAACTTCTCTGACATAAGTCCTGACATACATCACATAAAATACAAGGATGAACGTGATGAAAAGAAAATATGCCATAAATGACTTGAAATAAGAAAATCTTCCCGTATTATCAGCTTCAAATCTATCTTTGAGTGAAACTAATTTTTGATAGCTATCTTTGGATATGGTAGAGTTGCGGGTGATGATGATATCTCCTTTTCTAACCACACCTATATTGGGAGAAATGTCCTGATACTCTTGATTTAGAAATTCATTTGATAATTCCTGATCCAAAAAAAGATTTGGCTCAAGAATGGCATCAACCAATGGAAATAGATATAATCCTTTAGTGCCAATGGACATCAGCTCTTTCCGAGCTTCTTCTTTGGCATTACTTATGCCTGAAATGGCGGCTCTTGGCCTGAGCGTCAAGGTGTTACCGTCTACTATTTGGATTAGAAAATCCTTCTCTCGATCTTTGTATTGATCATTGGATTCAATAACGCCATCTTTGTAAATCTTCGAAAAAGCATCTTTTAGAAGCCGGGTGTTAAAATCATTGAAGTTTGTAAGGAATAATGCTGTGTCGCCTTGGACTTTATTCTTATAAAGATTATATTCTTCTAAAATATTATCTTCTAAATTATCTGTAATAGCCTCGTTTTTTTTGTAATAAGGCGTGAAAGTCTTCTGGATTTCATCCTTTTCTTTAGCTAGTTCAGAATCGGTTTTTCTTATGGCAAAATCGTATGGAGCTCTAAGGTCACTATACTTCCATTTGGACCCTTCCTCAAACTCGTAAGTAATTGATTTAATGCGAGGAAGAAGCAAACTGATGATCAATGCCGAAGTAAGAATGATAAGTAGTCGGTATGAACCTGTCAGATTTCTAAGAAATGAAAATGAAAAATTTGGCTCCATGTTTATTTGTTATGTGCAGGTTTCCAGGGAATATCCTCAAGCCCTTTTGAGAAACTTAAAAAACGAGCCAGAACGAAAAAGTAATCTGAAAGCCTGTTGAAAAACTTCAATAAGACTTCATCTACCTCTTCAACCTCACTCAAGCCGACTATGCATCGCTCTGCTCTCCGGCATATACACCTGGACATATGTGCGAAAGAAGTCGGAAGATAACCTGAAGGTAAAATGAAATTTCGCAAAGGACTTAATTTTTCCTCCATTCTATCAATATAAGTTTCAAGTTTGGTTACAGCATCTTCTCCAGGTGCTTCGATGTACAGTTTGCCCCCGGGAGGAGTTGCCAGAATTGAGCCATACGCAAAGAGCCAATGCTGCACCTCAAGCAATTGTTCTTTTGCTGTTGCGTTGTCAGATGAATCAATGATAAGGCCAACAGATGAATTTAACTCATCGACCGTCCCATAAGCGTCTATTCGCAAAGAGTTTTTTGGCAACATTTTTCCTCCAAATAGCGAGGTCATACCTTTATCACCCTTCTTAGTGTAAATCTTCATGGATCTATTTATTGTCCAAAGATAAACATTTAATTAATTAGCTACGGAAGGCATGAAATGTAATAGCAGATATCCAACGTTGGCTGAAATGATAATCAACCAAAGCAAATTGAGTTTAGGCCACTTTAACAGTATAAGTAAACATAGAATGAAAATGATCCAAAGTTTAATATCTATGAGAACTACATAACCCATTGACACAGATGTTGCAAATAAAATAGCAATGGATGCAACCATGAGTGCGTTAAAGGCTATTTGCCATGTAGAAGATCTCAATGCCCGGGAAAGTATAGTACTTCCCAATATAGCATATACAAATATTGGAATCATAAAACCTAAAGTGGCAAAAAGAGCACCTTGCCATAAGTTTAACTGATATCCAAGAAAGGTGACAGTAGATAATATTGGCCCGGGGGCGAAAAGACCGAATGCGATCGTATCGAGTATGGTATTTAGTGGTAATATATTGGTGTCCACTAAATCCATTTTTAAATAAGCAAAGATTACATAACCGCTTCCAATCATAAGTGCGCCAATCTTTGCAAACAGTAAAATTAGCTTGTTATTATCGATAAGTGGTACAATTATCTCCGGAGGTATCTGCATCAAAAAACCGATTGATGCTTCTGATGCCTTGACTGTTTGTTTGACAATAATATAGGCTACGACACTCAACACCAACAGCAGCAGTGGGTTTAATCCGGCGAATGATGCTCCAGCAACAGTAAAAAATATGGCAAGTAGTTTAAGATCTTTTATATATTTTACAGAAAAAACAAAACACGTATATAAAAGTATAGAGATCACAGCAGCGCGAATCCCATAAAGGAATGGGTCGACAATTTTAAATTTACCATTTACAAATTCTTTATAATATAATGCGATGACCAACATGAGCAGACATGAAGGAATGACAAATGCAAATCCCGCTACTAACATCCCAATAATACCTGATTGCTGAAAGCCGATCTTCATGGCTAACTGTGTACTTGAAGGACCTGGTAAGGAGTTGCTTTCTTTCCGAAGTCTGTTAAATGTCTCCTGGTCTAGTAAATGTTTCTTTGTTACGATCTCATTTTCCATTAGCTTGCTATGTGAATTGGGACCGCCGAAGCTAAAAGCTCCAAGTTTTAAAAAGAACCAGAAAATATCCAAAAGTTTAGTCATGCCGGTATTTGTTAATCGGGCAAATATATTAAAAATTATAATTATATGTTTTGTTTGAAAGAATTAGACTTTAAAGATTTGTTCAAGGTATTGTAAATGCTAAGTTAAGTTTTAGCTAACTTATTACAGCTAAAATTTAGACAAAGGTCAAATTTATCGTGGTGAAGGTTCCATGAATTAATATTTTTTAACTAATAAAATATATTTCAAAATGCTCAAAAAGCATCGTCTGCATGCCATTATCCTGATTATAAAATTATCATTAACATCATTATCATCAGCATCTCATAAATCATAACAATATCATTACTACATATAATATTTAAATATATAAATTTTCATAACTTTGACCTTCCCTATATATCAACATCTTAATAAAAGGATCCATGTCCACATTTGCTCATTTGCATTGCCACACCCAGTTTTCCTTACTTGACGGAGCCTCAGATATTGGTGCAATGTTTAAAAAGGCGACTGCCGACAAAATGCCCGGAATAGCCATCACTGATCATGGCAATATGTTCGGTGTTTTTAAATTCGTTGCTGAGGCTAATAAATACAATTTAAAAGGGCAGGACCCCTCCATCAAACCCATAGTAGGGTGTGAATTTTATATGGTGGAAGACAGATTTAAGCAGCAATTTACCAAAACTTTAAGAGACAAGCGCTACCATCAATTGATGATAGCAAAGAATAGTACAGGGTACAATAATTTATGTAAACTCTCTTCTCTTGGTTTTATCGAAGGTCTTTATGGCAAATATCCAAGGATAGATAAAAAGCTTATTGAACAGTATCATGAAGGGTTAATAGCTACTAGTTGTTGTCTTGGTGCAATCATTCCTCAACTTATTTTGGAAGGAAAGGAAACTGAAGCGGAAGAAGAATTGAAATGGTGGCTTGGACTTTTTGGAGAAGATTATTACATCGAACTTCAGCGTCATAGGATTCCGGATCAGGAAAAAGTCAATCAGGTACTCATCCGTTTTGCTAAGAAATATAATCTTAAGGTTATTGCTTCCAATGATGCTCACTATGTAGATAGGGAGGACTCAAATGCACATGATATTCTGCTATGCGTCAATACCGGTGAAAAACAGGCCACACCAAAATCTGATGGTTTCAATGTGGATGAAAATGATGGCAGAGGCACACGTTTTGGGTTTTACAATGATGAATTTTTCTTCAAATCAACTGATGAGATGAAAAAAATCTTTCATGATGTCCCTGAGGCGATAGAGAATACCTTGGACATCGTAGATAAGGTAGAAATTTTAAATCTGAAAAAGGACATAATGCTTCCTTTTTATTCGATTCCATCCGAATACAAGTCTCAGGATACTTATCTGCGTCACATTACTTACTTGGGCGCCAAGGAACGTTATAAGGAGCTTTCACCCGAAGTAACAGAAAGACTTGATTTTGAACTTGGGGTAATTGAGTCCATGGGATTCGCAGGATACTTTTTAATAGTAGCAGATTTTATTAAAGCCGGTAGGGATATAGGTGTTTTAGTAGGGCCGGGTAGAGGTTCCGCGGCAGGTTCTGCCGTAGCTTATTGCGTTGGTATAACAAACATTGATCCAATTAAGTATAAATTACTATTCGAAAGATTTTTGAATCCGGATAGAAAGTCAATGCCCGATATTGATACGGATTTTGATGATGAAGGACGCCAGAAAGTTATAGATTATGTTATTGAAAAGTACGGTAAAAATCAAGTGGCACAGATCATTACTTATGGTACCATGGCAGCTAAAAGTTCCATTAAGGATGTAGCCAGAGTGCTGGATCTGCCATTAAGTGAATCGAACGAATTGACCAAAATGTTCCCTGAGAAACTAGGTTTAACTCTTAATCGAGTTCTTGCAGCTCCTTTGACAGGAGAAAATAGCCTTACTTCAAAAGAAGACCTGAATGCTGAGGATATGAAGAAAGTGGAGGCTATCAGGGTTATATATAATAATACTAATGATCCAAGGTCAGCTGTACTCGTTGCAGCAAAGAAACTGGAAGGTTCCGTTCGGAATGTCGGAGTGCATGCCGCAGGCGTCATCATAGCTCCTTCAAATCTGATGGACATATTGCCTGTAGCCACAGCCAAGGATTCAAATTTACTTGTTACCCAATTTGATGGAAAAGTTGTAGAAGATGCCGGTGTAATCAAGATGGATTTTCTTGGACTTAAGACATTAAGTATTATTAAAGATTGTTTGATTTTTATTAAAGAAAATCATGGAGTCGATATAAATATAGATGAGATCCCATTGGACAATGCGGCTACTTATGAATTATTCCAGCGCGGAGATACCTTTGGTACGTTCCAATTTGAGAGTGTGGGTATGCGTAAATATCTTAAGGAGCTCAAGCCCGATAGATTGGAAGATCTTATCTCCATGAATGCCTTGTTCAGGCCAGGTCCAATGGAATATATTCCTTCTTATATTCGTCGCAAGCACGGACAGGAAGATGTCGTATATGATATTCCCGAGATGAAAGAGATACTTGAAGAAACCTTTGGTATCACTGTATATCAGGAGCAGGTGATGTTGCTTGCCCAGCAGTTGGCAAACTTTACCAAGGGGGATGCAGATGTTTTGAGAAAGGCCATGGGTAAGAAAGACAAGAAAGTTCTGGATACCCTAAAAGACAAATTTATGGATGGCATCAGGGCAAACTCCCATGATGAGAAAAAGGCAAACAAAGTATGGAGTGATTGGGAAGCTTTTGCCGCTTATGCCTTTAATAAGTCTCACTCTACTTGCTATGCTTATGTGGCATATCAGACTGCTTATCTTAAGGCCAATTATTTGCCGGAGTTTATGGCGGCCAACTTAAAACATCAGGGCAATATTGAGAAGATCACGCTATATATGGAGCAGTGCAAATCTTCCAATTTGAATGTACTTGGACCTGATGTAAATGAAAGCAAAATTGATTTTGCAGTAAGCAAAACCGGAACTATTCGCTTTGGCTTATCATCTATTAAAGGCATAGGAGAAGGCCCATCGCAGGATATTCTTGACGCAAGAAAAGGAAAGTTATTTGAGGATTTGTATGATTTTGTCGTACGTGTGAATACAAGATCCATCAATAAAAAAACACTTGAAGGATTAGTATATAGTGGGGGTTTGGATAGTTTTGGACTGGATAGAGAGGCATATTTTTCAGTGAATGAAAAGGGATCGACCTTTATCGAACAATTGATAAAATATGCTTCAGCAGTCAGAGACATGAATGAAGGTTCAACCATGAGCCTTTTCGGGGATGATATGGATCAAGTGGTGGCGCCGCCTGTGGCTTTTCCTTATCAGAACTGGTCCGTTAATTATAAGTTAGAAAAGGAAAAAGAAATGATCGGCTTGTATGCAAGTGGTCATCCTTTGGATCCATTTAGACTTGAATTGGACAAACTTTGCAATTGTGTACTTTCTGAAATCGCAAATATCGATAAACCTGATTTTGTAGTCAAATGTGGAGGCTTGGTGACAACAGCGCATCATAGTTTTACCAAACGTGGAGATCCATATTGTAAGTTGGAATTAACAGATTTTACGGGTAAGCATACTTTTTTTATCATGAAAGACCTGTATCATAAGGCTAAGGCACTAATGGTAGATGGGAATAAGCTTTTTATTGAAGGGGTTATAAAATCAAAATGGCAGGGTGGTGCATTGGAGATGGCTGCACAATCTATAAGACTTATGGAAAATCTTTCTGAAGCTTACTTTAAATCCATCACACTTAAAATTCCTGTTGGACTTATCACAGAAGATTTTATTGATAAGTTGGATTCATATACCAATCTTCACACTGGCAATCAGAGGATGAATCTGGTATTATTGGATGAAGCAAATAAGGTGGCACTTTCTTCGACTGTTTTTCCTAAGATCTTGATCAATCAACTTCTCATAGAATTGGTGGTTTCGCATGATCTTGAATTTGATGTGGAGATGAATTGATCTGTTCTTTGGAGAAATGTATGATCTTTTCAAAAGTTCTGATGTTTATCAGTTGAATATTAATTAGTTTTGCATCTTAATTATAACAGAAATGATTAAAAGTTATCAAAAAACAATACTTATTCTCGCGACTTTATTCGTCGTGCTGATGTTTATTCCCTTTGAATCATTTGCTCAATGTCCGATGTGTCGGATTGCAGCCGAATCTAACCTTAAGGATGGAGGGACTGCCGGAGCAGGTCTAAATGCAGGAATTTTATATATGCTTGCTGCACCATATTTACTAGTCGGAACCATCGGTTTTATTTGGTGGAAAAATCATAAGAAAATAGGGAAGTAAATAGGGGAAATAAAAAAGGCGTGATTTTTGATCACGCCTTTTTTATTTATTTAATTTCGTTCTTAGAAAGTATAACGAGCAGCTACACCACCAGAGAAATAAAATCCGCTGTAGTAGTCGGCTCTGATAATGTTAACTGTAGGTCTCGTATCAACTGAAACATTCAATGGAATGCTGGCAAATTTATAATCAACACCTGCTGTTGGGAATATAGCCAATCCAAATCCACTAGTCGCATCAAAATCTGAGAAAGAGTTATATGCAGTCAAACCACCACCTACAAACCATTTCAATCCAGGTACTGGTTTGATGTCAAAGTGATGTTGGTAGGCTCCTGAAGCTGAAAGTACGAACCAGTTATAACTAGAAAAACCACCAAACGAATAATTTCTAAAACCCAGGTTTAATTCAATCGCACCTTGCTCACTAATGAAAGTCTTGTAAGAAGCAGAAACCAGGTCATAATAACCACCAAATCTAAGTCCAATACCGCTTTTGTAATCACTCTGTGCATTTGCTGCTACTGAGAAAATTGTAACGAAAATAAATAAGTTAAGAATTTTTTTCATCTGTTTGATTTTAAAAAGTTTAAAAGAGTTTATACATGACATCCATCGAAATTTTCAACTACAAATATTACATTGGGTTGTAAAAGATAATGGCATTTTGTCCTGTCTTATTTCATTACAAATGTATAATATTTTCCTTTACTTACCTATCATAAGCTTACTATATATATTAATTTAAAATAATTGTGAAAATTTTAAAGCTTGGATGAGATTACCTATTATGTATTGGTTTCTTCCAAAATCTTAGAATAAAATCTTTGTTAATTTGTTTATGTACTTTTTTTAAGATTTGTTAAATGCTATATTTAGTGTAAAATTTATTACATATTATTATCAATTATATGTAATACTAGTATATGTCAATTATTTGGTTATAAATATTGTGATAAGGAAAAAAATAGGATTTTTCACAAATGAACATATTAAAAAAATATGTAATGTGATATTTTGACCCTATCTTTGCGAGATAAAAGTTTGATTCAATAGATCAGACTCGATAAACAATTTATACAGCATTATGGCAAAAGTTTTATTAGTAGATGATGAAAGCAGTATCAGAAGAACTTTAAAGGACATCCTTTCTTTTGAGAAATATGAAGTGGTAGAAGCAGTTGATGGTCTTGATGGTATCGAGAAGGTAAAACAACAGAGTTTTGATGTCATTCTTCTTGACATCAAAATGCCTCGCATGGATGGAATTGAAGCATTTGAAAAAATAAAAGCACTGGCACCCGAGACTCCAGTGATCATGATATCAGGTCACGCCAATATCGATACTGCTGTAGATGCTGTCAAAAGAGGTGCTTTTGATTTTGTGAGTAAGCCACCAGACCTCAATAGATTATTGATAACTATCAGAAATGCAATTGACAAAAAATGCCTGATTCACACTACGAAACAATTACAATCCAAGATAACCAACTGTAAGGTACCTGCCATGATCGGCAATAGCCCCGCCATTGCTAAAGTGCATGAGACGATAGACCGTGTAGCACCTACGGATGCCAGGGTTCTTATCACTGGAGGAAATGGAACAGGCAAAGAATTAGTAGCTAAATGGCTTCATGCTAAAAGTAATCGAAGTTCTACAGCGCTAATTGAAGTGAATTGTGCAGCAATACCTTCAGAGTTAATAGAAAGTGAATTGTTTGGACACGAAAAAGGAGCTTTTACTTCTGCTGTCAAACAAAGGATCGGTAAATTTGAGCAAGCAAACGGAGGAACATTATTCCTAGATGAAATAGGCGATATGAGCCTTGAAGCTCAGGCAAAAGTCTTACGTGCACTGCAGGAAAAAAGAATTAATAGAGTAGGAGGCGAGAAGGATATTCATGTGGATGTTCGCGTTTTTGCAGCTACAAATAAAGATTTACTCAAGGAGATCGAAGCAAAACGATTTAGGGAAGATCTTTATCACAGACTCGCAGTCATCATTATAAGAGTACCATCTCTTTCCGAGAGGGTAGAGGATATAAGATTACTTTCAGAACATTTCATTAAGGGCATCTGCGAAGATTATGGAATTCCTTCCAAAGAGATAACAAAGGAAGCTTATAAAATCCTTGAATTGTACAATTGGACGGGAAATATCCGCGAACTTCGCAATGTGGTTGAACGCTTGATAATTCTGAGTGGTGATAAAATCACCGCAGAAGATGTTATCAATTTCGTCCAAACTGATCCACAGCGAAAATCGGGTAAGATTGTTGATTTATTCGAGCAATTCAATAACATAGAAGATGTCCACCGATATATTGAGGATGCTTATTCAGATTTCAAAGGGAGAAAATAACATTTTAAAAATTGAGGCTATCCCAATCTACATGAATGTTTAATTCTGCTGGAGACAACCTCCAGAGTTTCATTCTGACTTCTAATTTCTTACTTCAGATTTACTAAAAATAACACTTTTATAGTTTCACTTCAAAAGCTGAAACATTTGATATTATTAAACATTACCTGTTAATCACCGTTATTCATTAATTTTGCAGTCTCAAATGAATTATTAATGAGTAAAAAAGGCAGAGTTCTGGTGGCCATGAGTGGTGGAATAGACTCAACTGTGGCAGCATTGTTGCTACATGAGCAAGGTTATGAAGTAGTTGGGGTCACGATGAAGACCTGGGACTATGCTAATGTGGGCGGAAGTAAAAAGGAGACTGGTTGCTGTAGCCTTGATAGTATTAACGATGCTCGTGAAGTCGCCGTCGATAACGGTTTCCATCATTTTATAATTGATATCAGGGAGGAATTTGGCGATTACGTTATTGACAATTTCGTTGATGAATATATGGCGGGAAGAACACCGAATCCTTGTGTACTATGCAATACGCACATTAAATGGGCAGCTCTCCTTAAAAGAGCTGATCAATTGGATTGCGAGTTTATAGCTACTGGTCATTATGCGGTGATGAATGAATTATATGGCCGAAGGTTTATTTCTAAAGGATTAGATACTAATAAAGACCAATCATATGTCCTATGGGGATTGAAACAAGAATTCTTGAAAAGATCGATATTTCCAATAGGCGGATTTCATAAACCTGACATTCGCCAAATGGCATTTGACAGAGGTTATGAAAAGCTCTCTAAAAAGGCCGAATCCTATGAAATATGTTTCGTTCCAGATAATGATTATAGAGGATTTCTAAAAAGAAGATTACCCAATATCGAAAATGAATTAGATGGGGGACTTTTTGTCAATAGCAAAGGTGAGGTCTTAGGTAAACATAAGGGTTATCCTTTTTATACAGTAGGTCAAAGAAGAGGTCTGGGTATGGCTTTTGGCGAACCAATGTTTGTCTCGACGATCGACCCCGAGACAAATACTGTGGTGCTGGGTCTGGAGCATGAGCTGCTTCGCAATGGTATGCGCGTCAAAGGTGTCAATCTCATGAAGTATGCAGAACTCAAACCGGATATGGAGGCACTTACTAAGATACGTTACAAGGATGACGGCGCTCTGGCGACATTAAATCAAGTCGGAGATGATGTGTTTGTTGAATTTCATGCCAATGTAAAGGGAATTGCTCCAGGTCAATCTGCGGTATTTTACGAAGGAAATGACTTGTTGGGTGGAGGTATTATTCAGTCAGGTTCAATTAATTAAATAAATAATGAAAAAACCATATTGCCTATTCATTTTTTCTATGTTGATATCAACGGTATATTTTTCTTCATGTGAAAAGGAAATAGATACAGATGCTGTGCAGCGAGCCAAGGATAATTTAGAGAAATCGTATCAATATTATCCGATAGCAATAGGAAAGTCATGGACCTATCAGATCGATTCTATTTATTATTCTGACAATCTTGGTAACATTGAAATCGATACGATAAGAGGGTTATACAGGGAAACCATAGTAGATACCTTTAAGAATTCAAGTGATAATGTTATTTATCGGGTCTTAAAAGAAAAGTTGGAAAATAATATCTGGTTCGTCACAAGAGTATATTCTCTAATGCCGACAACAAATCAGCTCATACGCACTGAGGACAATACACAACTTATCGACCTGATCTTCCCTTTACAAATCAATTCTACATGGAATCCAACAGCGCTGATCGACGCAAATAGTACTTATCTGGTAAGAGGTAAAGGGATACAGATATTTAAAGACTGGCCATCAGCCTATATCAGTGATATCGTGGAAGAGGAAGTATTTGGCGAGGTCAGAGAAGTGTTGAAAATACAGGATGTTAAGCCTGATGATAATATTATTCTTTTTCAATCTTCTACAAGATCTTATGCTTCAGGCGTGGGCATGATAAGCAAAGAGCAAGCATTTTTTACAACACAAAAGACGGAATTGGCAGAAAAGCCGTGGGAGGAAAAAGCAGAAATCGGGTTCAAATGTATTCAGACACTTGTCGATTATAAATAAATAATAACAGTTAAAAATGGCTAAATTAAAAGAGTATTTGCAAGTCGGGCAAATCAGGAAGGGCCATGGCTTGGATGGGCTTATAAAAATGACGCTTAAGGCTGATTTTACTCATGTAATAGACAAGACAGATCATTTTTTTATAGAAGAAAATGGTCAGAAACTTCCACTTTTCATTGAAAAACAGGTCTTTGATGGGCAGGATTATATTGTTAAATTCGAAGATATAGACAATCCTCAGGATGCTACCCAATTGTCTGCAAAAGCTATTTTTATGGACAAGGCTGTCTTGGAAAAATTAATAGATTATAAATCAAAAGAAAAAGACCTACCCTTTGATATCACAGATCTGATTGGATATGTCATTAAGGATAATTCACTTGAAGATAACCTAGAGATCATTGATATACAGCAATTTCCTCGGCAAGTAATGGCTACAGTAGAATTGAATGGTAAAGAAATGTTTCTGCCCTTATCAGACGAACTTATTGCTTTGATAGACCACAATACCAAATTAATTTCTACCGCATACCCTGAAGGTATCTTTGATTTGTAAGACAGTTATTGGTAAAGTGGCATGTAATAATATGATAATCTAATACATCACGGACAAGGGCAAGCCTTATCCCTGCAATTATATTCTAATACTATTATACTCTAATACTATCATACTCTCAAACTCGTTCAATCACCATAGAACTAGCTCCACCGCCACCATTGCAAATGGCAGCTAATCCATATCGACCACCTTCCTGATGAAGAGCAGATGTCAAAGTGACAAGAATTCTGCTTCCGGATGACCCAAGGGGATGACCCAATGCAACTCCACCACCATAAATATTCATTTTTTCTTGTGGAATGTTCAATGATTTTGCAAAATTCAATGCCACAACAGCGAAAGCTTCATTCACTTCAAAAAAGTCGATCTGATCAATCGTTAAGCCAGCCTTTTTTAAAGCAATTGGTGCTGCTTCGACAGGAGCAGTTGTAAACCATTCTGGTTCATGCTCAGCATCTGCAAATGAAACAATTCTAGCTAAAGGCTTTAAATTTAGTTCTTTGACTTTTTCTGCAGAAGCAAGGATTATGGCAGAAGCGCCGTCATTGATAGTACTTGCATTTGCTGCAGTTACAGTTCCTGTAGGAGTGAAAACCGGTCTCAAACCAGGAATCTTATCCAAAAATACATTTTTAAATTCTTCGTCTTCAGTGATTAATACGGGATCTCCTTTTCTTTGAGGTATAGACACCGGGCTAATTTCATTTTTGAATTTACCATTCAAAGTAGCTTCTGCAGCTCTCTTATAAGATTGAATTGCGAAAGCATCTTGCTGCTCCCTTGTTATATCATATTTTTCTGCTGTGGCATCAGCAAATACACCCATCGCCTTGCCATCATATACATCTACAAGACCATCTCTTTGTAAACCATCTACAGCCTGAACACTCCCAAATTTACTTCCCCACCTCATATTAGGCAGATAAAATGGGATATTTGACATGCTTTCCATTCCACCTGCTACTATAAGATCATTTTGCCCTGTCATGATGGATTGAGCTGCAAGAGCTACAGATTTCATGCCACTGGCACAAACTTTGTTTACTGTAGTGGTAATGACTGTATTCCTGAGTCCTGCGGAGAGAGCTGCTTGTCTTGCCGGAGCCTGACCGTTATTAGCCTGAACGACGTTGCCAAAATATACCTCTTGTATTTCAGCAGGATCAAGTCCTATTTTACTATAAGCATCACGTATGGTTTCTGCACCAAGTTGAACAGCAGTTAAGCTTGAAAATACACCACCAAAACTACCCATAGGTGTTCTGGAAACTGAGACAATAAAAACTTCCTTCATTCGAATATTTTGTAGATAAAATGATTTTAGAACTGAAAACACAATAATATACAGTGTTTTCAATACTCTGCACTTAAACAATTCAAGTTGATTTTCGTTCAAATTAAAATTGTATGCGAAGGTATATTAAATTTTAGTTTATATTTTGAATTAGATATATATATTATTTTTACCTTTGACCCAAGTTTAGCCTTGATATGATTGAATTCCGTAATATTTACTTTCTTTTATTATTATTTGTTTTTGGTGCTCCGTTCCAAAAGTCTTTCAGTCAGTCAGAAGAAAAAACAATCTACCAGAAAGTCAGAGTTCATCTTGATGGCAAAGGGCTTCGTCCTCTTGCAGCACTTGGTGTTGAAGTAGAACATGGATTTAATCGTGCCAAAGATGAAATCGTGAATTTTTATTCAATTGAGGAAGTGGAGCAAGTCAAGGCAGCAGGATTTAAAGTCGACATCATCCTTCCCGATGCAATAGCGCATTATCTGGAGGAGAGCAAAAAAGTACAGCCTGTTTCATTAGAACAATTGGAGACCAGAGATCAAACTTGTTACGGAGCAGTTCAAAAATATAGGGTGCCTTTTAATTTCAAATATGGTTCTATGGGATCATATCTGACGCTGCAAGAAATAATGAATGAATTGGACCTTATGAAGGTTAAATACCCCAACTTAATTTCTAATAGAATGGGCGTCAATTCTTTTGTAACTAAGGAGGGGAATGTCATTCAATACGTCAAAATCTCAGATTATCCTGAGGATGATGAACATGAAACTGAAACCAAGATATTATATACTTCTTTGCATCATGCCCGCGAACCAATGAGTATGATGCAGATGATTTATTTTATGTGGTACCTTTTGGAGAATTATGAAAGAGATCCGGAGATCCAGTATTTGGTAAATAAATCAGAGATGTTCTTTGTCCCTTGTGTCAATCCAGATGGTTATGAATATAATAGGTTGCAGCATTCAGATGGCGGCGGCTTGTGGAGGAAAAACCGCAATAATATTGGCGCAGTTGATATTAACAGAAATTATTCATTAGGCTGGGCATATGACAATGATGGATCGTCACCTTTAAAAAGTTCAGATACTTACAGAGGTACACATTCAAATTCTGAAGCTGAAACAAAATCAATTTATACATTAACAAAATCTAACTCTTTTCAGATGGCTGTGAATTATCATTCATTTGCCAATGTAATGATATATCCTTGGGGGTATTTGGAGGCTAATACCATAGACAGTCTCACTTATATCAATTTTGCTCAGCAATTAACCGAACACACAGATTTCTCTTTTGGCCTCAATAACGAAACGCTTGGATATCCTATTAATGGCACAGCGGATGATTACATGTATGGAGAAGGTATTTACGCTTATACTTTCGAATGTGGTCCGGTGGAATTGACAGATACTACTAGTTTCTGGCCTTTAGCAGATAAGATACTACCTATGTGCGCTTCTTTTTTAAACCAAAATATCAATACTTTGTGGATGTTGAATGGAGGATTGAAAGTGCAACAAGTTTCTGACAAGATTATCCCGCAAGCCACAGGCAATGCTCAATTAAAAATTACAAGAGTCGGATTAACGAACGACTTAGTAAACATTAATATTCATCCAATATCTAATAACGTGGTTAACTTTTCAAAAGATTACGTTGTAACTCTCAATCATTTGGAATCCAAAGTTATTGATATACCTTATGCATTGAAGTCTAATCCTAAAGGGGAGGTCAAATTTGAAGTGAATTATTTCTACGGAACATACAACAAAAGGGACACCATCACTTATCAACTCTTCAATTACAAAACTAGATTTGAAAACCACGGTGAAGATTTAACTGCTTTTAAGAAAGAAGATTTCGGTCAGAATTGGATAATCGATTATGATGATTATTATGATACATTTGGTTCATATGCGCTCAATACACTATCCACATACAGTAAAGCAGAAAATAAAACACTGGAAACTAAAAATCCAATATATATTCCTCAAACAGATTCTCTAGCTTTTCTTTCATTTTATGCTAAATGGTATATTGAAAAAAATGTAGATTATCTAAAAGTATATGCATCTAAGGATGGCGTATTTTTTGCCCCATTATGTGGCTCTTTCTCCCAGCTTGGCAGTATAGACCAGGGAGAAGAAGAGCCTGTGTTAGATGGCTTCCAGCCTGACTGGGTCAATATAGTGATGGATTTGTCTAATTATACAGGAGAATATGTATATCTTAAATTTATATTTAGATCAGATGCAAAGGTCAACAAAGACGGTGTAAATATCGACAATATAAAAGTTATTGGAGTGCCTAGAGCAAACCTTGCTGACGATGAGGTTGAATCAAAAAGTGCAAAGGCTGAAATTAGCCCTAACCCTGCTGATGACTTTATTTATGTCTATAGAGATATCGCACAGGATGCAATTATCAGTTTATATGATGCCACAGGAAAATTACAGATTAGAAAAAATATTTTAAACAAAGTTGAAGGAATTGATGTTCATAATTTACCATCAGGGATGTACTTATATGTTATTAATGAAGGATTTAAGAATCAAATCATAACCGGTAAGTTAATTATAGCCAAAAATTAATTTCTTGTAATAAGTATTATTTCAGATTTAAGTGTATCTTTGCGTCACTTTAATAAAAACATATCGCGGAGTGGAGCAGTTGGTAGCTCGTCGGGCTCATAACCCGAAGGCCGTAGGTTCAAGTCCTGCCTCCGCTACTAAGTAAAGCCTCGGTTTTTTCCGGGGCTTTTTCTTTTTTTAATCGACCGGTTTTTTAATCCTGATTTTCGATTTCAAAAGAATCTATTATTTTTGCAATTGATTAATAATATTTGAGGTGGTAAAAATAGGTGATATTTCATTAGGGCAATTTCCATTATTGCTCGCACCCATGGAGGATGTCAGTGATCCTCCTTTCAGAGCACTTTGTAAGGAACAAGGCTGTGACATGGTTTATACAGAATTTATTTCTGTAGAAGGTCTAATTCGAAATGCAGATAAAAGCATACAAAAGCTGGATATTAGTGATGAAGAAAGACCTGTAGGTATTCAAATATTTGGTTCAGATGAACAAAGTATGGTGCAGGCAGCAGAAATCATAGAACGGACCAAACCCGAAGTGCTGGATATTAATTATGGTTGTCCAGTCAAAAAAGTAGTTTGTAAAATGGCAGGTGCCGGAATTCTACAGGATATTAACAGAATGGTATCCCTGACCAAGGCAGTAGTAAATGCCACTTCACTTCCTGTTACCGTAAAAACAAGGTTGGGTTGGGACGATAATACCAAAAATATTGTGGAAGTAGCGGAAAGGCTTCAAGACATTGGCATTCAGGCACTTTCTATCCATGGAAGGACACGGAAACAAATGTATACCGGTGAGGCTGATTGGTCACTGATAGCTAAAGTAAAAGAGAATCCAAGAATGCACATCCCAATTTTTGGGAATGGTGATATTGATAGCCCTCAAAAGGCAAAGCTGTATAAAGAACGTTACGGAGTAGATGGTATCATGATAGGAAGGGCTAGTATCGGCAATCCCTGGATATTCAGAGAAATGAAACAATTTTTGGATTTTGGCACGATAGCAGAACCTCCGACCCTGGATGAAAGAATATCAGCTGTCTTGCAACATTTACACAGATCCATTATTTGGAAAGGTCAAAAGATAGCTATCAATGAAATGCGACGTCACTATACCAATTATTTCAGAGGCTATAGAGAAGTGAAGCAATTTAGATCTTTACTAGTCAACGCACTTTCGTATCAGGAAGTGGAAGATATCACAGCGACTATGCGTGAGTATTATTCAAATGAGCCTTTGCTGGTTTAAAATGGATTAGAATGTTTTTATTACTGAATAGTACAAAAACTGAAGAATTAGTTTACAATGTTCTTTCGAGAGCTGCCAAAGAGCTCGATTGTCAGGTTTATTTGATCGGAGGGTATGTAAGGGATAAAGTCTTGGGCAGAAGATCCAAGGATATAGATATTGTGTGTGTAGGCGATGGTATCATACTGGCAGAATATGTCAATAATTTACTGAATAATGAACATCCTGTCGTCATATTTAAAAGATTTGGCACAGCTTCAATCAGATTTAAAGAAGTCGAACTTGAATTTGTTGGAGCCAGAAAGGAATCCTATTCCATTGATAGTCGCAAACCTTCGGTATTGGCAGGTACACTCTATGACGATCAGTTAAGACGAGATTTTACTATCAATGCAATGGCTATTAGTCTGAATGAAGACACCTATGGCGAACTGTTGGATCCATTTGATGGAATGGAGCACCTCGAAGAAAAGTTGATCAAAACTCCCCTTGATCCTGGATCTACATTTTCCGACGACCCTTTAAGAATGATGCGGGCAATCAGATTTGCTAATCAATTAAACTTCACAATAGACCCTAATACCTTTCAGTCAATGACTAACAATTGTGAACGATTAAAGATCGTTTCGATAGAGCGCATTATGACTGAGTTTCAGAAGATAATGGAATGTGATAAGCCTTCTATTGGAATTAATCTACTATTTGAAGCAGGTCTTCTCGATTATTTTATACCTGAGTTGGTCGAGTTGCATGGAGTAGAGATTCAAGAAGGAAAGGGCCATAAAGATAATTTCTATCATACGCTTCAAGTATTGGATAATGTTTGTAAAAATAGCGATAATGTATGGTTGAGATGGGCAGCATTGCTACACGATATTGCAAAGCCAGCCACCAAAAGGTTTGATGATAAACAAGGTTGGACTTTTCATGGCCATGAAGCATTGGGAGCTGCGATGGTCCACAGAATGTTCAAAAGGATGCACCTGCCATTGGATCATCAAATGAAGTATGTTCAGAAGTTGGTAAGGTATCACTTAAGACCTATTAGCCTTACAAAAGAAGATATTACCGACAGTGCTATAAGGAGACTTCTTTTTGATGCAGGTGATGATATTGATGACCTGATGATACTGTGTGAAGCTGATATCACTTCAAAAAATGAGAGGAAGGTCAAGAAATTACTGGAAAACTATGAACTAGTGCGTCTTAAACTGAAAGAAATAGAGGAGAAGGATAAAATGCGCAATTGGCAGCCCCCAGTAACCGGTGAATTAATTATGGAGACCTTTGGGATAAAAGCTGGCCCTATAGTAGGCGATCTTAAAAACGAAATAAGAGAGGCTATCCTTGATGGAGACCTCGAAAACGACTTTACTGCAGCCTTTAGTTTTTTAGTCGACCTAGGTGAGAAAAGGGGCTTGCAAAGAAATATAAAAAGCAAATAAGCATTTACCCAATCATAAACGTTTACATTAGATAAGTAGTTTTTCAACACAATTAAAAGCAATTATTAATCTTATATTTGCAAATTAATATAATAAAAATAAATGAAATCAATACAATACGCATTAAGTTTAATTTTAATGTTATCAATAATTGGTTGTTCTAAAGACAAAAATATTGTAGATGACACAGCTCAGTTTGAACTTGATAAACAGCTGATTCGAAATTATTTAAGAGATAATAATTTGAATGCTGACTCCACTGCAGAGGGGGTCTATTATATTATTGATTATACTAATGACACATTGCCTGATAAACATGCTGCAATTTCATCTATTGTAGTCGTTGATTATAAAGGCTATTTATTGTCAGGAAAAGTATTTGAAACAAATTTCAACCAATCATTTGGACTTTACCAGGTGATAGACGGATGGAAAATAGGGATACCATTATTTAAACAAGGTGAAAAAGGACGTTTGTTTCTACCTTCGAGACTAGCTTATGGCGCCCAATCTACAGCGAGCATCCCTGCGAATTCCCCTTTAATTTTTGAAGTTAATCTGATAAAAGTAAATTAAACATTCATTTATTACTACTGGGTCGAAAATTTTTTCTACCTTACTTTGATAACATAAAAATAGTAACAATGCTTATTAAAAAATTAATATTCAGCGGAGTGTTGATGTCATTCCTTGCTTTTGCAGCATGTAAAAATGAACCTGCAGCAACTGATGCGGCACCAGCAACTCCTGAAGCCGGAACTGAAGCTACAACCACGCCAACTACTGCTGCTCCTGCACCGGCTCCTGCTGGAGCTCCAACTAGTGGTCAGCCTATGCAGACAGAAGTTGCACCAGTGCAGACTATGCCTGCTGGTTCTACTGCACCTGCAGGTGGATCTGGAAAGATCAATCCGGCACATGGTCAGCCTGGACATAGTTGTGCGGTACCAGTAGGTTCTCCACTGCCTTAGTAGAAGCTTAGTAAAGAATTAAAAGCCGGATGATTTATGATTGTTCGGCTTTTTTTGTGTGATCAAAATGGTTATTATTTTTATTGCGAAATAGCATGTATCCTAAAGCAATAAAGGTGATTGCTGCTGAAAAATATAGTACCATGGGAATGTTTTTAATGACATCACTGTAATACCAGCCTGCCAATAATGCCCCGCCTCCAATTCCTGCTTCCAAAGCAATATACATAGTTGCAATAGCTTTACCTCTTTGGCCGGGTAGGCTAAGATCTACTGTCCAGGCATTCACTGCCGGAGATAGAATACCTGTAGCGAATCCATAGAAGATGGACCCAATTACAAAGCCTTCAAAATTATCATTGTAGCCAATGATCAGAAGGGATACAACTAACATAAAAAGGCCAACCTTAATGATCACTAATCTGCCGTATTTGTCTGAAGCTTTTCCGGAGAAAAATCTCACAAGAATTGAAGATATTGTAAAAAAAAGAAAGAAAAGTCCTTTGTTGTGAATGCCAAGATGATGACTCCAATCAGGAATCAAAGTCAAGATCACTCCATAGGATACATATGATAGTAAAGTGACTACAGCTGCAGGAAGTGCTTCAACAGCAATGATATCGTACCTGGTGAGTTTGAGCATAGTAAAACTAAAGGGCTTTTTATCCTTCAATGTTTCTTTCATATTCATCAAAATCAAAATGGAAGTAAGTGCAAAGGCAGATGATACATAGAATAGTATATTCATCGAATAAGAAGCCCTGATTGCACTTCCCAATGCAGGCCCAATGGCCATTCCTGTGCTGAAACATACTCCATGTAGGCCTAGAGCCTCACCCCATCTACCAGGTGGTACGATATCAGATATGTAAGCTGAGGTCGCAGTAGGTTTAAAACCTGTCGAAAACCCATGAAAAAGCCTTAAGAACAAAAATCCGGAGACTGTACCCAATACAGGATACAGAAAACCGCAGAAAAAGCAAACAATCGATCCTGCAGCCATAACTGGCACACGACCAAAAGTATCCGTTAATTTTCCACTGAAAGGACGCGATATACCTGCTGATAGCGTAAATAATGCTATTATTAATCCTTTGTATTCAGCCCCACCAAGTCCACTTAAATATTCAGGCAACTCCGGGATCAACATATTAAAACTTGCTGAAAATAAGAGAGAACTTAGGCATACCATTCCAAAATGAATATTGTATATGGGATGCAACGATTGGGCCATTGTTAGTGGGCCATTGTTGAATAGTTTTTTGAAATATGGATTTTTATTTTCTTTATTAGAAGACACGCTAGACCTTTGATACAAATTAAAACAAACGAAATTAATTAATTGACTTTTATTTCACATTATATGTGACCTAGAGACGTTTCATGAAGATATGATTTTCATTTATAGAGTTCAATTAGAATGTAGAATTTCATCAATTGGAATAAAAAAAGGCAGAACATTCTGTGCTCTGCCTTTTCTAAATTTTTAGCATATTTACCTCACCAAGGTTACACTTCCAAAGTATAACTGTGTCTTTCCGTCAAGAAAAGAAATTTCGGAAACATAGGTAAACACATCAGGATTTAATTGACTTCCTTTGAATGTGCCATCCCAGCCGTTTGTTGTACCATATTCCGATGGTGGTAAGTTTTTTTGTTCATAAACCAATGCTCCATAACGATTAAACACGCGCACGTACATTACCTCTTTTACTCCCGGGCCAGTATATATCTGGAATTCATCATTGATGCCATCTTTGTTGGGTGAGAAAACGTTTGGAATAAAAATCTTCCTTGTTTTGTCAACTTTTAAAAGAATAGAATCAATACCTGAGCATCCATTGACATCAGTCACTAACACATTAATGTATTGATTGCTAATGGCATGCGCATAAGTTTCATCGCAATTGACACAGCTGACATTCGATGGAGGAGACCAAACTGATGTTCCTACAGGGAAAGCACTAAGCACGACAGGGCTCAAAAGTATCGAATCTCCAAGATTGATTACAACATCTTCAGGAAGACTAACCAATATTGGTGCAGGTTCTGTAACGGTAAAGGTAGAATCCAAGGTGCATCCGTTTTCATCTGTAATTGTAAGTAAGTGATCGCCACCCAATACCTTTGCTATTTCAAATGTAGTATATGTCTGACCTTGGTCTATCGTATATTTATAATCAGGTCCCGCACCACCAGTAATGCTATTGATTTCAAAATTTGTTTCAAAACCCGCACATGCAGGTTCCGGCACCGGTCCAAAATTAACTGAAAGTGCCAATGGTTCGTTTAGTGTGACAGAGACATCATCACTGCATCCTTTTATATCGGATACTGAAATAAGGTAATTGCCGGCTGGAAGGTTATTCCCAGTATTGACATTACCCAGGATTGCCGGATTCCAAGTGAAAGTGTTCGAGCCGTTTCCTCCAGTGACATCTACGCCGATCGCACCTGTCGATTCTCCAAAACAATTGACATCTTGAGTAATTGTACTATTCAGGGTAGCAACTAATTCTGCGGGTTCATTTATTTTAAATGAATCAACACCAATACAATTCTTATTATCGGAGATAGTAACTTTATATGTTCCTGCACCCAATCCATTTAAAGTAGCCGTATTTGTTTGAACCGGACTCCAGGTATAACTGTATCCGCCATTCCCTCCACTCGCCACGAAAGTTATTGATCCATCATTATCACCAAAACAAGTGACATCTGTGAACTGCGCTGTTGCTTTATTGGCTGTGATAGCAGGTGGAGAAGGTATAAATACAGAATCAACTACATTGCAATTTCCATCTGAGATGGTGACGAATTGCCATCCACCTTTTAACTGTACTGCTGTAGAACTAGTGCCACTAAAGGTCTCACCACTTGACCAGGTAAATGAATATGTTCCAATTCCACCGCCACTTGCATTCACGGTGGCTGATCCGGAACCTAAGATGGCGTCAAAACAATCCGAAGCTACTATTGTATTTTGATCTACACCACTAATTATGGATGGGGCAGAGGACACGACATAAGTATCAATGAATGGCGGGCATCCTGAAGCATCTGAGATAGTAACTGTATAGCTACCAACTTTTATGTTTACAATAGCATCAGTCACATCTCCATTACTCCACAGGTACGTATATGGCATTATTCCTCCACTGGTAGTCAGCTGAATAGAACCATCGTCTGCATCCGGACATGTTGTAGGGACTATCAGAGCGTTGTCTACAGCTATTGAGCCTTGACCTTCCAAAACAATGGTATCTTTTAATTCACAACCACTAAGTGTATTGACAGTAAGGATGTATTGCCCACCTGTGAGATTACTTACAGTAGAAAAATATTTTCCATTAGGATCCCCTGAATTGACAGGCAAACCGGCATTATTGCTCCATGTCACTGAAGTTATCTCAGAACCTTTAGCAGTTAAAGTTGCTTGAATGCTCCCATTATTTCCTCCACTACAAGCAATTGGTATTAATGTGTCAAACTCAATCAAGGGAGCATCTTTTTTAAAGATCAAGAAGCTGGTATCTGCAGTACATCCATCCACTCCTGTGATGGTCACATAATATCTTGTACCATCTGCTGTTCCTGATAAATTGTTAAGTTGAAGACTCACTGCCTTTAATGTTGTCGGATTAGATCCATTGGACCAGGTAAATTCATATAGCCCATTTCCCGGATTGTTAGGATCTGGAAATGGGATAGTATTTCCACTGCCATCATAAATAGTTGCTGATCCGGATGGCGCTCCTGAGCAATTGTCGTTGATTTTATTAATTATCAGGAAGACGATCTCTCCATTGCCCTTTATTTCTATAGTTTTTTCTTTAAAACAACCGGCAGCATCTGTTATAGTTACATCGTAAAAACCGTTATTCAGACCGGAAACAATTGATGTTGTATTTGTATTGTTGGGCACTCCGGCAGAAGCTTCCCAGTTGAAGGTATAAGGTCCTGTGGTAGTGCCATTTGTTGTTCCTGTAGCAGTGATTTGCCCCGTGCCATCACCAAAGCAAACAGGTATTTGTTTGTCTATCGTGGCATCAATGGTTACTCCAGGTACTAGTTCAAAATTGGAAATAACAGAACAATTATTTGCATCAGTGATTGTCACAGAATATATACCTTCCGGAATTCCTGAAATAGATCCGGATACTACTCCATTCTGAGTGGTATTGTTTGACCATTTATAGTCATAAGTTCCTCCAGGCTTAGGAGTTCCACCGGTAGCTGTAATACTTATACTTCCTGTCGGTTTACCTGAACAAGCCGGGCTTACGATCACTGCTGGAGTAAGGCTAATAGATGGAGTAAACAAAGTAAAGGATTCTGTATAAATACACCCAAGTTTATCTGTCACTGTGACATTGTAAACACCACTACCAAGGTTATCAATACTATTTTTATTAAACTCAAATGTTGACCATTCTATAGCATATGGAGTTACTCCTCCTGTAGATGAGATGTCAACTTTACCATCCTTTGAAAGATTACAGGCAGGATCTGTGATTGTGGAATTAACATTAATGGGCGGGGCATTCGAAACAGTTATAGACGATATAACATGTGTCACTCCTGATACATTGAAAACATCAAGCGGATATATGCCGGAAGCAAGATTAGAAATTGTAAAAGGTTCTCCAGTATTAACAAAGCTTGGAGCCCCATTATTAAAATTATAATTATACTGAGCTTCAGGTCCATAAACAGTGAAAGTGATGGAACCATTATTGCCCGTTGTACTACAGACATTTAGAGATACCTGGATCGTTGTAGGATTGGTAATCATCACAATACCGGCAGTATATCTTACATTGAATGAAGTAAGATCTATATTTGTGAATTCCACACCGAATGATGCTGATGGTATGTCCGTGATAATCACTGGTGTCTTAGTTCCCGGAGGACCGATGGCTTTAAAGCAAATGGTAAAGAATATAGCGTCATCGGGCAAGGTCTTACCTGTGAAAGAGGCATCGTCCCATAGAAATCGGATTAAACCTTGAGCAGCTTCTGATGTACTAAATCTTCCAAGTGAAAGATTGAGCGGATTTACTCCCGGAATTATTATCTGGTCGAACTGAAGAAGGTTTGGATTGAATCCAATTGCGAATTGTCCTCCTACCATATCCTTTAGATTTTTTACGGTAAAATCCAGGCAGATGATATCATTCATTGCTACCATTCCTGACTCGACAGTGATGTCAATGTTTCCCTGAGGTAAAATGACTTCCTCCGCATGTACACAACTTTTGCCATCTGATATTGTAAGAATATATGTTCCTGGTTCCGGAGCAGCAAAGGTAACTTTTGAGCCATGTTCGAAAGGTAGTCCAAATAGATTTGCTTTGACTGTTGGCTTGGTCTTGTGAACCATAGTGACGGTATAGTTTTTACTAGCATCGAATTCAGGAAATCCTCCTGTCACGTCAAAGCTTCCAGATAAAGAAGTTGGTGAATTCGTTTCAAAATTTGTGACTTTTATCTCATTCAGATATACCACAGGAAATGCTGCAGTTCTATTGACTTTAACGCAAGATCCGCCATCTTCATATTGTCCATAATATTCACCACCTGAGAGTGTAAATGCATCAAAGGTGGCAGGAGCTAACCATAAAGTAAAAGGCGAGCCTGCATTGAAGTAAGCATTGGTACTCCCATCATTGGACAGGGTAATATCGCCATTTGGAGTTCCCATAAAATACCAAAGTTCTCCGGGTGGTGGTGGAGGATTAGAAAGAACACAATCTCCTTGAATTGCCGCAAATGTAGGGCCTGTCAATGCTGGCGGGCATCCGTATAATAAGAAACCTGCTGCAGAAGGTGTTCCTGGCACAGGGTCGCCATCATTAAAGTTACCATCGCCATTATTTTTAATAAAAATCTGATCATTGTAACACAAGAAGATGGTGTCAGGCCGACCATCATTACTTTGACCTACAATCGGTCCAAAACTCACTGATCCCGGGCTTCTTGAAGTACAATCTCTTGGCCCGATCTCTGTGGCGTTAATAGGAGCTGTACTTTTAAGTTTTTGGGCATTCGAAATCTGGCCGAATGTTAAAAATATTACTAAAATGATGAGTATAGAACGTAAATTCATCTGCTAATTTCTGTGTTTGTTGTTCAATTTGAACCTGAAATGATTGAAATTTAGATAATTTAGTGATCGCTGCTTTATATTATATATCTGTATGAGATAGAAAATGCTGCATTTGATCGATAAATATCACGCAAAAATAATATATATATTTTTAATATTTGTTTTTCTTTTTGTCATAGTACCTTTGCGCTGCAAAAGTAACGAATTAAACGTGGACTGTCGTATTCACCTGATGTGGTTAAGTAAAATACAGTAAAACTATGAGGTGATTTTTTAGTAGTATTGAACTAAAGATATGAAGAAAACAAATATAAAATTTTAACATTTAAATTGAATTTGAAATATATTTTGGCATTTTAAACAAATATTATGTTTAGATTTGTCTCACATTGTTTTTAAAATATTTTTTATGTCAATTATTGATCGGGCATTTTTAGTTATTTTCAGGTATGCTGAAAAGGGTTTGGAGATTTTTTTGGTAAAAACTGAAGATGAAGAGATGCAATCACAATTGGTGGAGATCTCTGAACAATTTCTTACAGAAATACCGTTGAGGTTTAGTAATAATACTCAGATTATTGAACTTGATCCTATAGAAGATGATCAAACCGGCAACATCAGAGCAATAGCCATAGAAGGTGATTGGCACGATATTCCTTCTCTTCGAGCGTTGCTTAAGGATGATTTACATTTTATGAAAGATAGAGTCAAAAAATATATTCCAAACATCGATACAGGGTCATTCATTTCATTCAAAGAAGTCGTAAAAAAAGCAGTAAAGTCTGAATACCAATTGCTTAAAGAACTTAAAGACGTTCTTACAGATCGCAATACGATCAACAATATTTGATCAATGTTTACCTGATTAAATTCCCCTCTATTAATTTTTAAAATTTGCTGTAATATGGAAGGACTTCGATCCACACATATCGAATTGCCAGAAGAAGTAGTAAAATATTCCGGAAAGGTTCGTGATGTTTATATTAAAAATAATTTATTCATCTCTGTTGCATCTGACAGGATCTCAGCTTTCGACCATATTCTACCCAGAACGATTCCTTTTAAAGGACAGGTATTAAATCAAACTGCCGCTTATTTTCTGGAATCCGTGAAAGATATCATCCCCGTTTGGATGCGCCATGTGCCTGACCCTAATGTAACCGTTGGTGTTACTTGTGAGCCTATAAGGATAGAAATGGTCATCAGAGGATACCTGACAGGCCATTCATGGAGAGAATACCGTTCAGGTAAAAGGGTCTTATGTGGAGAAGATATGATAGAAGGGCTTAAGGAGAATGATCCATTTCCAGTTCCATTGATTACACCAAGTACAAAAGCAGTCGAAGGTCATGATATGGATATTTCGAAAGCAGAGATTATTTCTCAAGGTCTGGTGCCCTTGGATCTATATGAAGAAATGGAATTGATATCCAGAAAATTATTTAGAAGAGGGCAAGAGATGGCATTGGCTCAAGGTCTGATCCTGGTAGATACAAAATACGAATTCGGATTGCACGACGGTACATTAACCTTAATGGATGAGATCCACACTCCGGATAGTTCCCGATATTTTTATCTCAAGTCCTACTTTGAGAATCAATTAAAAGGCTTACCACAAAATCAACTTTCGAAGGAATTTGTAAGAGAATGGCTGATAAGCAAAGGGTTTCAAGGTTTGGAAGGTCAGGTGATGCCTGAAATGGACGATGAGATGGTACATACAATTAGTGAACGGTACATCTTACTCTATGAGACTATCACAGGTAACCAATTTCAACGAACTGATCCGAATACAATTCAGAATAGGGTAGAAGGGGTGGTTACTGAATTGATACGAGGCTAGAGGTTAGAGGTCAGAGGTCAGTGGTCACAATTATTGATGATCATTGATATTGATATTTAAGCACAAATGCTATTCACTTTAAATAATCAGTCCATAAATTATAGTCAATATTCCAAAGATACAAAAGTTGATTTGAGTATAGAATTACAGTTCTCTCAATCAAATATTGCAACCTTGTATGTTATTGAGCATCAATAATTTAAGAAAAATCAGAAAGTAATTTCAGTTTTCGGAAAGCGAGAATTTCAAAATGGTTACTGTAGAGACAGGTCGCGACCTGTCCCTACATTAACCATTTTGAAATTTTATTTTAAGGCGACACTATAATACGTTCCCTGATTAATAGTTTTAATTACCTATTACCAATTACCCTTTCGTCTGAATCACGCTTGCCTGCCAAATAAGGCAGGGATTTTAAATGATTCTGGTGATTGTCCTGATTCGTTTTATTTGGAATGTGTTTCATTAATCCGCGAACAGCTTTCGCAATTCGCTGGATGGAGGCGACCTTTCAGGCCTTATTGTTATTGATTTTTTTCCCTGACTAAAGTCATGGGTTATTGAACGCGAAGACTGAAAATTCATTATAATTTTTTTCTTTTCCAGAATAATTATTGATTATTTAAATGCTAATACGTTCCCTGATTAATTATTTTGATTACTGATTACTGATTACTGATTACTGATTACTGATTAATGATCACCCATCTATCAAAACCTCACACTTATTCCACCCAACACATTAAACCCATAGCTTGGATATCTATACCATCTTTGATATTTGACAGATGCGACATTATTCAACCCAAGGAAGGCACCAAATTTCTCTGTAAAATAGTATTCACCTCTTAAACTTAAATCAAAAAGAGGATTGCCATTGCCAACGCTTCCAAATCTATTTCGATATGGACTGCCTGAAGCAATATTTAGGTCACCTTTTAATCTAAATTTATCTTCGAATGTCAACCAACTTGCATTGAACCCTAATTGGAATGGCACGATACCATAAGCTTTAGCTTGCACTCGAGGAGAAGCTCCCTGTTGTAGGAAATTAACTGAGGTAGTAAGCTTTTCGAAGAATGTGGCTGAGAGTTCTCCTCCAATATAAATGATGTTTACGTCGTCTACCAGAATATCGAATTGTCTTAAGTCTGTAGCTTGCTGTATAAATAATGCGTAATTGTCATTAGTCTTGTAACCGGCTTTAATACGGTACTTGATGCTTTTAAATCCGCCTCCAATTCCTCCGTAGAAATCATAGTACTTTGTATTAAAAGGACCTTCACCGACCTGAGTGACAGCAGCTTCTGCAAAATGTGTCTGAACGAAAGGGTTCAATGTACTTACCCTTTTAAAACTATTTTGGTACATATCTCCTGCTGCTCCTGCGAAAACCATAATGGATGGTCCGGCAATATTGGCTGATGCTTCTAAATCAGGGAAGAATCCAAATCCTTCCGGTGAATTTACGAGATTTACTCCAAGTTTGATTTTGAATACATCCCCATGGAAAGTAAAAGAAGGTTTGATATTTACATTATTCGTTTTTCCTTTCTCGGTATCTCCATAAGCTAACAGAGAATTAGTGATCTGTAATGTAAAGTTGTGCTTGTCAGCTATCCATTTTGTGGCCCCTATATCCAATCCAAAGCCGCGTTCTGTGGCAGCGAAATTGTCCTTATATCCATAAATGTCAAATCCGGCCCAAAAGTCAATATCATTACTGTTCTTTTTAGAGTTAAAGATTTTTAGGCCTGCACCTATATTAGTGAATTTTCTCTTGGCCGGATCTCCCGGAAATATAGTATCTCCTTCATTATATCCACCAAAGAATCTGTAATTATTAAGGTCTAATCCGACGTGAGCATTCACAGCTACACCGGCTTCCAGATAATTAGTACCACTCACACCGAGACTTGTTTCAGAAAAGACTTGACTTTCTCTCGGTGAAGAGAATATTCCATAATGTTTTCCAAATATATCGATGAAGTATGATTTCTGATTCGTGTGGGAGTATGCTCCCTCAAGAAATGCTGATGCAGGATACCCTGACCCAAGTTTTAGATAACCTTTGTAAGATTCAGGTAACTTCTCAGCTGACATTGTAACGGGACGTATATTTGGCGCGTCATATTTAATGTCCATCTTTTTATCTCTGGATAAAGGATTGAGTTCATATTTATACTCCTTCTCTATACCATCATCATTCGGCAGCAACCCTTGTAATGGGAGTTTCTCTGCATCAAATAATTTGGCATCGTAGTTTTTTATAACTTCTACTTTCCCTGACGGTAGATCTTCTTGACTAATTCCATTTTGAAGACTAAAAACTGATAGCATTATAGTCGGGAGACAAATATTTTTTACCAGGAAACTAAGACTTTTATTATTGCTCATATTTAAGTTATATAAGAATTCGATTATTTTGATTTATATATGGGTGTTATGTTATTCTCCTTCTGATTCAGTATCCTCCTCTTTTTGGATGAGATTATTGCCCGACTTGTCTTTTTTCTTAACCGCCGCCAGCTTATTATTGGCTTCATCTAATATTTCCTGATCGTCCTGGAAATTTTCAATTACAGCTTCCAACGCAGCCTTAGCATTGAAATAATCACCTTTTTCTGTCAATATGTCAGCAGTCAGGATCAATGACTTAGCAACCCAGTAAGGATATTCTCCATTAGCCTCCATTGATTCTTGTGCCAATTGTTCAGCTGTTTCCAAATCCTTTCTTATGAAATAAATCTGTGCTATTCTGTATCTAGATTCAGCAGTCTGAACAGTCTCTGAATTTTTAACTACCTCATTATAAGATTTAAGCGCGGTAGAATAATCTTTTATATCCTGAGCAGATTTAGCTCTGAAGAAATGTGCAGATGATTTTTGCTCCATTGATGCACGTGGACTATTGATGACCAGATCCGCCAAACGCACTACATCTTTTTGCTTACCTATTCGGTAAGCACTTCTCAAAGCTCCAATCTGAGCTTCGAATTTTTTGTCCTCTTTCGTTTCAAGTTCTGCCCATGTTGAATAGTAGGTAAATGCACCTTCAAAATCATTGCTGAAGTTGTAGGAAATAATTGCAGCTTTTTCAAGTGCATCTTTGTAAAAATCACTATTGCCAAGTCCAATTACATATTTGTAGTCAGCCAAAGCAGGATCATATTGTTTTAATGCAGCATTACTCTCTCCTCTATGATAATATGCTTCCATTGTGCGCGCCCCTTTTGGATATTTCTTTATGTAGGTTCCATATGCTGTAATGGCCTCCTTATAATTTCCATCTTCATAGTAATTTTCTGCAACCTGAAAATTGGCGACATCCTTTTCATCAGTGCTGGATTTGTAACCTGGTATTGTTTCCGCATAAGCAAAAAACTCATCAGGCTTCTTAAGGTCCGTGACATAGATCTCTTTAATAGCTACAAGAGCAGCATCAGCTTCCTCTTTGTTGGGATTGTTTTTGTAAACATCTTTATAGGACTTGAGTGCATTATCATAGTCATTCTGATTATAATAAAGCAAGCCCATTTTTAGCAACGCTTTGTTGATGAGATTTGATTTTTTTCCCTGCTCATTAACCAGTCTTTTTAGAGCACTTAGACCTTCTTGTGGTCTGTTAAGTGCTTCATAAGTATTGCCCATCTCAAGTAGCGCATCATCTGCATAATCAGAATCTGAATATTTATCTGCAATATTTTTCAAGCCGGATAGTTTTGCATTCGTATTGCCCTGAAGCCCTGAAATGACTGCATTTTGAAACAATGCATATACAAAGTTGGGATATTTTTTGTCAATTGCAATGTCATAATATTCTTTTGCTTTGGCGTAATTATTCTTTTTAAGATGTGAATCTCCCGCCCTAAGAGTAGCATCAGGTAATAATCTCGAACCCACAAATGGATCTTCAGAGCTTCTCACATTTTTGAATCCTGCGATCGCCTTTTCAAAATATTTTAATGATTCAACATAATTTTCCTCTTTTAAATAAATATACCCTAGATCATAATTTCCTGCAGCAATGCCACTTTGAGGAGGAAGACCTTTCATATCATCCGCCATCGCTAAGAACTGATTTAGTTCAGTTTTGGCACCTTTCATATTGTCTTTATTATACATAGCATCTCCAAGGAAAAAATGCGATTGAGCTTTTATCTTTATGTCCGAACCTGTATTTAAGGCCTTTGTGAACAATACCTGGCAAGCATCCCATGATTTTTGTGTATGGAGCTGTATTCCCCGATAGAACAAGACTTTTTGGTAAGTTTCTGTCATTTTGGGAGATTTATTAGGTATAGTTTCAAGGAGTTTCAGGGCTTTTTCGTAGTCCTTGGTGTTGATCAAAACATCGCTTATTAATTCTTGCGATTCTGCATAATATTTGGATTCAGGTTTGATTGCTTGTAGGGTGGTGATAGCTTCACGATCGAATCCTAATTCTACCGACAACTTAGCATAATTGAATAGGGCTTCTTCATTGATAGCAGGGTCAAATTTCTTACCTGAAGCTTTGAAAAACGCGTTTCGGGCAGCACTTTTATCATTGATTCTTAAGTAAGAATCAGCCATGTAGAACATAGCGTACATGCCCATTTCTGTGTTTTGATCACCCAATGCCTTTAGTGTTCCTATAGCCTTGGTGTATTCTTTCAATTTATATTGAGCCACACCTAATTGGAATATATCTTCTTCTCTTTTTTTGCCTGAACTATTGGCAAACTCTTCCAGATATGGCATTGCTTTCTCGTAATCACCCATCTCGAAATATGCCTGACCTAATATTTGCCTTACTTCTGCTTGTTTTTTAATTGCAGGATCTTCTAAAAGCGGCTCTGCATAAGCGATAAGCTCATCGTATTTTTTTTGTGCTAATAGGATCTGACAAATGTGGATTGGCACAACTGTTTTATATTTTTTTGAATTACTGAGTGTTTTAAATGCTGCTACAGCCGCGTCAAAATCATTAGTATAATAAGCGGAGAGACCGTAATAATAATTGGCAGGCTCGTAATATTTATTTTTTAAATTTTTGATTGCACCAAATGAAGCCTTTGATTCTGAGTATTTCTTTTTAACGAATTGCGCATAGCCTTGCTTAAATTTTATTTCAGATTTTTGATCATCAGATAAAGTGGCAGGATCGACCATATTATAAAAAGAAATCGCTTCCTCATAATTCTTTTTTGCATAATAATAATTTCCCAGGTCCATCACTGCTTCATATGCAAGGGCATCAGGTGTATTATTTCTGAAAAAAGAAAGCATCACCATTTCTGCATCAGGTTTACCGATGCGCACAGCACTCTTACTCATCATTAATTGTGATTTCATTGATAAGAGGTCTGCTTTAGGCTCTACGAGTTCTGCATCTATTTTTGAAGATTTCTCGAAAGCAGTTAGCGCGGCTCCGTATACCCCTTTATCGTATAAGTCAAGACCTCTTTCGTATTCAGCTGTTCTTTCAGCAAAAACAGAAGTTTTCTGAGCTTGTAAAGAGATTACACAACAGAAAAAAAAGCTTAAATGCAATAATTTCATTAGTTCAAATTTGTTTGTAATGGGTATAAAACAGTTTTACCCGTATCATTTATTATATAAACTCTGCGAAGATATAAATATATTTTATAACACAAGTGTAAAATCGTCATTAAGTGATAATTATACGTTATAATTATTTGATATGTGTTAATTTTGGGTGTTAGTAACTATTTCTAATTCAATCACACTATCAATATGGCAGCTTTTTTGCGTAAAACAGTATATTGATATTAACATATTTACGGCATCATCTATATAATTAACATTGTTTTAAGGTACTTCCATTTTTTGAATAGTTAACTTTACAGAGCTTACTTTATATTTATGCAATACAATTCTTTTAGATATATTTTACTTGTATTAATATTTACGACCTCATACATTGGTGATATTAATGCTCAGGCTTTGAATGATGATTGTTTTTCAGCTATTCAATTGTCAAATGTTCAGAATTGGTGTTCTTCAGGATCCCAATTCAATAATTTTTCTGCAGTGGAATCCGGTTATGGACCTGCCACCTGTTTCTCACAAGGTGGGCATGACGTTTGGTATAGCTTTACAGCGATTGCTTCTGATATTACTATTTTAATTAAACCAGGTACAATGAAAAAGCCGGAAGCTGCTTTATATATCGGTGTATGTAATGGTGTGATCAATGAGCTTGAATGTCAAACTAACCTATCTCAAGGAGGTGTACTTCAATTGTATCAGGGTGGTTTGTTTCCCGGCAACGTGTACTTTCTTCGGGTTCAGGGCGAAGAAGATTCTGAAGGAAGTTTCGATATCTGCCTTGACAATTATTTTCCGCCGGTCAATCCAGGAAGTGATTGCAATACAGCCTCAATTCTTTGCAGTAAGGATCCTTTTGTGGTTCAGATAGTTGAAGGTGTTGGAGCAGTTAAGAAGGAATTTGATGATGCCCCTTGCCTTGCAGATCCTCAGTTAACTCAGGAATCTGAAACCAATTCGACCTGGTTTAAATGGACATGCGATACCTCCGGGACTTTTACTTTCTCCCTTACTCCGCTCAACGCGACTGATGATCTTGATTTCGCCGTATATGAATTGAATGGCCCGATTTCTACTTGCATAAGAACAATATTGCGATGTGAAGCGGCATCCTGTAAAGGGCCAACCGGTCTTAGGGAAGGAGCCAATGATATTTCTGAACCACCAAATTGTGATAAAGGTCAAGATAATTGGCTTGCTCCTATGATGCTTGAAAAAGGAAAGAGTTATATGTTAGGTGTAAATAATTTCTCCAACACCGGTAATGGTTTCAGGATTGAATTCGGTGGAACCTCTACTTTTGAAGGCCCCATTGTTGATTTTGATTTAATTATTGATTCTACTACATGCCGGGAAGAAGAGATTACTATTGTAGATAAGTCAAAGATCAATGTAGGATCAATAGATCAGGTGCATTGGATCTTTGGGCAAGATGCCACTCCAACTGAGTCAAATGTTCCTGGCAATCAGACTGTCTCTTGGTTGAAAAGAGGACAGAAAGTTGCTGTGTTGACTGTGACAAGCGATAAGGGTTGCATTGTTTCTAAAGCAAAACCTTTGGAGGTGCTTTGTTGTGGTCCCAACCATGATATTAAGGTAGAAAGAGATACTACCATCAGTCTTGGAGATTCTGTAGACATAGAAGCATCGGCAGTCCTCGAGGGAAGTAATATATTTTATTTTTGGCAACCACCTGGTATTATAAAATGTCAGGGTTGCCCTCAGACGAATATCAAAACATTTGTTGATCAGCAGATCATCGTCACTGCCACCGATGAATTCAATTGTGAAGCCAGAGATACTATAGAGATTCGTGTTGAAGCTCAGCGTCCCTTTTTCTTTCCAAATGTCTTTTCTCCAAATTTTGATGGCATCAATGATGGCTTCACAGGATTTGGGACTTATGTAGCAAAAAAGATAGATTATCTGCGTATTTACAACCGTTGGGGTGCGTGTGTTTTTGAGCGCAAAGATTTTGCCCCAAATGATGAATTGCTTGGTTGGGATGGGTTATTCAAGGGACAGGAGTTACCTCCGGATGTTTTTGTATATTTAGCGAAAGTTACTTTTATTGATGATGTTACAGTTATCTATAAAGGTTCCGTAACTATAGTTAAATAAAGCAGTATTGTGTTGAAATACTTTTTGTTAATTCCATTCCTTTTAACAAGTTTTTTCCATTTGATTGGTCAGAATCCTTATGACGACTGCTCAAAGGCTTATTTTGTTAATAATGCACAAGACTGGTGCAGCGATGCAGCAGCGTTTAATATCACGGATGCCACACCTTCTAAGAATAGTTTTTCTGCTTGTTATGATGAATTGGGAAAAGATATCTGGCTGTCTTTCTATGGCGTAGCGAGTGATGTAATCATAACTATTAAGCCTGAAGTTGGTCATAAGGTCAGCGCTTCATTATATGAAGGAGATTGTAATGTACAAGTGGAGATATTATGTCAGGAACAGAAAAGCGGTTCCGACGTTTTATGGATGTACAAAGGAGGCATCACTCAAGGTCATAAATATCTACTAAGGATCGAAAGCAAGGATGTCGATCCTTTTGCTTTTTCAGTTTGTATCAATAATTATTTTTCACCGCCAAAGGAAGGAAGTGATTGTGATAAAGCCAATCTTCTGTGTTCAAAAAATTCCTTTATTGTCAATAATGTAGTGGGATTTGGTTTTGTCCAGGAACTTGTTGGAGTTTCCTGTTTTGGATCTTCTATTGAATCTAATAGCATTTGGTTCAAATGGAAATGCAAAACTCCAGGTGATCTTTCATTTACTTTAAATCCTTTGAATGCAGATGATGATATAGACTTTGTGGTGTATAAGGTCAATGGTGATGAGAAAAGTTGTGATCTGGAGCAAGTGCGATGCATGGCGGCCGGTGTCATTCCTTCACAATGTAATACGAATAATAATTGTTGTGGTCCCACCGGTTTACAAATAGGAGAAGTTGATACAGAAGAGTCGGCGGGTTGCGGACCTACAAAAAATAACTTTCTCAAACCTTTGGACATGTTGGCAGGGGAAACCTATGCATTGATCATCAACAACTATACTTCCATGAATGAGGCTTTTGAAATTAGCTTCAGTGGAAGTGCCACTTTTGAAGGCCTTAAGGCTGATTTTGATATTAGTGAAAAGGACGGATTATGCAGAACAGATACAGTCAGTATAAAGGACTTAACAATTAATGGAATAGGCAATATCAATAATGTTAAGTGGGTCTTTGGACCGGATTCAGATCCGGAGACGGCAAATGCATCAGGGGATCAGAAAGTATTCTTTAATAGATCAGGTAATAAGTCAGTTTCACTTATTGTAGAAAATGATTTTGGCTGTAAATCTTATTATAATGATACTCTAAGGGTGGATTGCTGCGGCGGTGAATTGAGTGCAGATATTGGTTCTGATACAGTCATTCTAGCAGGAGATGCAATCCTTTTGAAACCTTCCTATTTGTTGGAAGGAAGTAATATCTCAATTAACTGGTTTCCTCCTGGTATATTTTTGTGTGATACCTGTGCAAATGGATTTACAATTCCTTTGGAGGAAGAACAATACGTCAGTGCTAAGATTAGGGATGAATTTGGATGTGTTGCAGAAGATCAATTAAAAGTGAGAGTCATAAATAATGATATTTTTGTACCCAATGCCTTTTCTCCCAATGATGATGGTATTAATGACTATTTTACGATTTATTCTAATGAATCAATTAAGGCTGTCAGAGTCTTGAGGATTTATAATAGGTGGGGTGCACAGGTTTTTGAAGGATTAAACTTCGAACCTAATGATGAATCACAAGGTTGGAATGGTACTTTTCGCGGGAAAGTTGCCAGTCAGGGAGTCTATGCCTATTATGCTGAAACGTTAAATAAAAATGGACACATTACTAAGCTTAAAGGGTCTTTAACCCTTGTTAGGTAATAAAAAATTAAATTATATTTTTCAATCAATTAAAAAAGCTCACTTTTGCACATGCGAATTTTCGGAACCTTAACAATTCTAACAATTTTATTATTTTTCACAATGATGGTAATGTCTTGTGAAAATGACTTGAAAGAAGTAAACCGTGTAGCAGGAACAGCGGGCAGTGGATCAATGGAGACAAGCAGTGATGGTGAGATCATTTATAGTGACTCCGCTCACCTAAAAGTCAGGATAGAATATGATACAATGATTAGGTTTCTGGACCAGGCCGATCCGAAAGATGTATTTCCCAAGGGCGTGATCGTATCATTCTATGATGATAAAGAAGAAATTTCAAGTATTCTCACTGCGAACAAAGCAGAGAGGCAACCACGTAAAAATCTAATTATAGCGACAGATTCCGTGCATCTTGTTAGTAAAAATGGCGAAGAATTACTGACTAATGAGTTGATTTGGGACGAATTAAAAAAAGAAGTTTACACTAATAAATTTGTAAAACTTACTCGTCCGGGTGAGATCATATATTCATTTGGATTCAGGGCCAATCAAGAATTTACTAAGTATGAGATAAAGGCGATCTCCGGAAAATTAAGTAAGAAAAATCTGGACCAGAATTTGTAGGAGATACTAGACAGTAGACACTAGACACTAGAGTTCAGAGATCAGAAGTCAGAAAAGGTGGTTTCTGAAAATTGGAGTGAAGAGATTATATGCTCCAATATTGAATACACTGCTTCATCTTCGAATCCAAATTGCTCCTAATTCTAATTAATAAAATTTTATTAGAATGTATGAAGTTTGAGGGAAATAACAATTAACAATTATGAAATAACAATTGTCAGTTCTCTTTTGTGTAATAGTTATAATCTTTTATAACACGGTCAATAAACTGATCATTATCTTCTTCCGGCGTCACATTCATTATACTCGAAACTTTAATAGTGAGTTGACTAATCAGCTCTGCATCCATTTGTCTTCTGGCTTGAAGTAGATTGTTTTTGATGATGCGCATATCATTGTCATTCAACAAAGATACCTGAGGATATTTAGGCATATAATCCGTGTCAATATCTTCAAAAATAGTTTGTCCAAATTCGACTGTATTACTAAGACTGATGACGGTAGTTCCGGCAGCAAGATCACCTAGTCGCTGATTTTTACCACTTGTATTGATGGAGATGAATCCTATTAAGCCAAATCCAATTTGGATGTCGATTAATCTCATCACCCATCTCGTAAGATAATCCATAAAACTCGCTTGAAAACCATCTATTTTGACGACTTTAATGCGTATTATTTTCTTGCCCAATGTCTGACCTTCATTAAAATATTCCAGGCAAAGACTGTAAAAAGCAATAGGTAGATAACAAATTATATAAATAGAATTCTCACTCCAGGTGTCCAATCCATTTAATATATGCGATTGCGCCAGAAGGATGATCACTAGAATGAAGTAAATCAGCTTTATCAGAAAATCAATAAAAAAAGCAGTCAATCGCTTACTTAGATCGGCAAGCGAAAAATTAATATTTACATTTTGAGAGGTATTTATAGTGATATTAGTCATTTATATATATTTTCACATCAGGATGAAGGAAGTCGCATTTATAAGACAAAATAAATCAAAATGGCTGGAATTTGAAGCTTTTGGTAATGGTTCAATTCATATTAACCCAGAAAAATTATCTGAACTCTACATCAGCCTCGTCAATGACCTTGCATTTGCCCAAACTTATTACCCAAAGAGTAAGGTAGTGATCTACTTGAATCAATTATGTGCAAAAGCTTTTCAGAAGATTTACAAAACTAAAAGAAATAAAGCTTCTTCCATAGTTGCATTCTTCAGAATCGAAGTTCCACTTTTGATGGTCGAATACAAAAAACAGCTAATAATTGCATTTGTGATCTTTTTTTTGTCCGTAGGAATTGGACTAATATCATCTATTTATGATGATAATTTCGTCAGACTCATTCTGGGAGATAACTATGTTGAGATGACACTCGACAATATCCGGAATGGCAATCCCGTGGCAGTTTATAATTCAGGAAGCAACTGGGGTAGTTTCCTTGGTATTACATTTAATAACTTACTTGTGAGTTTAAAGTGCTTTTTGTATGGTATTTTTGCAGGTGTCGGTACAGTATATATTGCCCTTACAAATGGCGTAATGCTTGGTTCTTTCCAATATTTCTTTTTCAAAGAAGATGTTTTCTGGGAAAGCGTGAGGGGTATCTGGATCCATGGCTCAATGGAAATATTCTCTATCATTATTACGACTATGGCCGGGCTTGTTCTCGGGTCCGGTATCTTATTTCCGGGAACTTATTCAAGAATAGATTCCTTCAAAAAGGCTTTCTCTTCCGGTTTTAAAATTTTCATCAGCACAGCTCCTTTTTTCTTCGCAGCTGGTTTTCTAGAGGGCTTTGTTACGCGCTTTTCGGATCAAATGCCTAATTTTTTAAGTATTTTAATAATATTGATGACTTTGGCTTTCATTTCGTATTATTATCTGATATATCCTTACCATGTTTTGAAAAAAATTACCTCGATTTGAAAAGAGCGATTGGATTACTTTTTATCATCTTTTGCTCCATCCAGCAATGTATAGCTCAGTCTGATTCTATTTCTGAAAGTGAGTTGGATTATTACAATGGCGAAGAGCAACAGCGCACAGATAGTGAGATATATGTCGAAGATAGTCCATATGGCCCCTTCTTTCCAAAAGATTCATTAGCGTCCGGTTATATTTCCAAAGTAGCGTTTAAAAAGAATTTTAAAAAAGAGTATAAAAAACTGGCAGCACAATATGATGTAGACCCACAAAAGGAGCCCAAGCAGTACAACTTAGGCTGGTTAGCTCGGTTGTTAGATTTATTTCCAGGCATAAATGTAGATCTGTTAGTCTTGATTGCCCGAATCGTTATTTATAGCCTTATCATCGCTATTTTCTTTTATATTTTAAAATATTTCTTTTACAAAGACATAAATTGGAATCCATTCAAAAAGAGTAATAGAACAATTGCACAGGATGAAAGTACCGAAGGTGAATTAACCGGTGATGAATATGAAAGGAAAATTCAAATAGCATTGAATGCAGGTGATAAGCGTATTGCTATCAGGTATTATTACTTGTGGTTATTACAAAAATTAAATAAATATCATCATATCAAATTTCATCCGGAAAAGACAAATTCAGATTATCTATATGAACTTACAAATGTAAAATATCGGACTTCATTTGCAAACTTGTCTTACATATATGATTATACCTGGTACGGAGAAGCTGAATTAAATGAGGAAGATTTTGCTAGAGTTAAGGATAATTTTGATACTACAATAAGTCAGATCATCTAATGAAAAAAAGTACGATCGTTATTATTGGGTGTGTTTTGGTCCTGTTAGGCCTCCTGATTTTATTGCCAAACAACAGAGGTCAAAAGGAATTGGATTGGACCCCTGATTACGGCCTTTCCGATAAGAAACCATTAGGCTTGTATGTATTTAACAGCGAAGTTAAGGAATTGCTGAAGGACAGAAATGTGACCAAAGTGGGAAACCCTACTTTAGAATATTTAAGTAATGTGTTAGGTGACACAATTTATCCACCACATACTTTTATTTATATCAATGATCATATGACCTGGGATGATGCTTCCGTGCATGAAGTGCTCAATTCAGTGAAAGGTGGAATGACAGGTTTTATTAGCGCTAATTATTTTTCTGCAAGATTTTTAGAACAATTGAATTTAAATACCTATTACTCTCGGCAGGATAGCGGAGTAGTTAAATTAAAAGTCGGTACTCAAAAATTCAACATTCCTTCGCAGCAGGATTTGCAACATTTTACAAGATATTTAAAATTAGAAAAAGACACTTTTGACGTTTTAGGTACTATCGAATGTAAAATAGATAATGAAAATTCAAATTTTATCCGAGTAAAATTGGGTAAAGGGCTGCTTATTCTGCACAGTAGCCCGGCAGTATTTACCAACTATTATTTATTGAAATCCGGTTCTGATAAGTATGTAGAGCAAGTATTGAGCCAATTACCCGGTAAAGACATTGTTTGGGTTACAAATGAAAAGGAGTCGGGAAGCATTTCAAATGCTCCGTTGTCTTTTATTTTATCACAGGAAGCTCTCCGCAATGCATTTTATTTAATTTTAGTCGGAGCTGCATTGTTTTTTATATTTAATGCTAAAAGAAAACAAAGAATAGTACCCGTCATTCCGCCAGTTGAAAATACCACTGTAGAATTTACAAAAACTATTGGCAATTTGTATTTTCAGGAAGGTAGCCCAATGGAGTTGTTAATTATCCGAAGTTCTTTCATACTGGAAAAGATCAGATCTGAGTACAATATTCCGACTGATAAAATGGATCAGGAAATGGTTCATATGCTGACAATGAAGACAGCAAGAGACATACAAAAAATACAAGAGATGACAGATATTCTCAGAAATATTCAAAATAATCAGGTTCAGGATCCTAAAACAATACTCGTAACATTTGACAATTTAATCTATCAAATATTTTATTAACTATGGAAGACGAAAAATTAGAAAAAACAGTGCATTTTGAATCCAGGCTCGACCTCACTTCCCTGAGTTCAAAATTAGGTAATATAAAGTCAGAGATTAGCAAGGTAATAGTGGGTCAAGAGAAAGTCATTGATCTAATCATGGTCGCTATGCTTGCCAACGGCCACGTATTGCTTGAAGGAGTTCCTGGGGTAGCCAAAACCCTCCTTGCAAAACTGTTTGCCAGGGCCATTGATTCAGGTTTCAGCAGGATACAATTTACACCGGATCTGATGCCAAGTGATATCCTTGGAACTTCTGTATTCGACCTTAAAACTTCGCTTTTTACTTATAAAAAAGGTCCGGTATTTTCTAATATCATCCTCATAGATGAGATCAATAGAAGTCCGGCTAAGACCCAGGCCGCTTTGTTTGAGGTCATGGAGGAACAACAAGTTACAATGGACGGTGTAACTTACCCAATGTCGAAACCATTCATGGTCATTGCTACTCAGAATCCTATTGAGCATGAAGGTACATATCGGTTACCTGAAGCCCAACTCGACAGATTTCTACTCAAAATAAATATTTCTTACCCAAGTCTTGAAGAAGAAATCATAATACTCAATAAAGAACATTCGAATAGACTGGAAAGGAAACAAGATATCGTACATCCCGTGATCACAGCGCTGGAAATCATGGAATTACAAAAGGTGATCAGAGAGATAATCGTAGAACCGGAGCTATTGGAATACATAGCGAAGATCTCAAAGAGGACCAGGGAGAATTCTTCCTTGTATTTGGGAGCATCTCCAAGAGCCTCTATTGCTTTGCTAAAGTCTTCGAAGGCTTATGCTGCTATCATGGGCAGAGATTTTGTGACACCAGACGACATCAAAGCTATTGCAATATACGTCTTACAACATCGTGTTATCGTCTCTCCAGCACAGGAGATGGAAAATATCACTTCCGCAAAAATAATTGGGCAGATTCTGGATTCTATTGATGTCCCAAGATAATATAAATGGCAGGTTTTTTTAAGAGTATATACATCAGCAACCTATTCTTTTACTTAGGTTCAGCCATCGTGTTCAGCATGGTGTTGGGCTTCTTTTTTCCGGGACTGATCGAAGTATCCTGGCTCCTGTTAATTGGTCTGGTATTATTTACGCTGGTGGATACCCTTTTACTTTATAGATTAAAAAGTGGGATCATCGCAGAAAGGCGTTGCTCTGATCGCTTATCCAATGGGGATGAAAATAAAGTCGCAATAGAGGTGCTCAATAATTATCAATTCGGTATTCAAATTAAGATCATTGATGAAATTCCATACCAATTTCAGGTTAGAGATTTTCTTATGACTGAAAATATCAAAGCAGGCAAATCGAAAATAATCAATTACGCATTATTTCCTAAGACAAGGGGAAAATTCCATTTTGGATCAATGAATATATTTGTATCGACCAGCATGGGTCTTATCAAAAGAAAGTTTCAGATAGAACAAGGAAAAGAGGTAGCTGTTTATCCATCCTATATTCATCTAAATAAGTACGACATAAATCAGCTTTCGAATTCCATTAATTTCCCGGGGATAAAGAAAATGCGAAGGCTTGGTCATTCCATGGAATTTGAACAAATTAAAGAGTATGTCCAGGGTGATGATTGGCGCTCTGTCAACTGGCTTGCCACTTCCAAGTCAAATAAACTTATGGTCAATCAATATATGGAAGAAAAGGCACAATCAGTTTATTGTATCATAGATACCGGTAGAGTGATGAAGATGCCTTTTAATGGTTTGAATCTTCTGGATCATTCTATCAATTGTGCACTAATAATTAGTCATGTTGTCATAAGTAATCAGGACAAAGCGGGGCTTGCCACTTTTAGTAGGAAGTTGGAAAATAGGGTAGTTGCTGATAGAAGGTTTGGGCAAATGCATAATATACTTGAAAAACTTTACCGTGTGCAAACAGATTTTTCTGAATCAGATTATGGCCGCTTGTTTGTTGATCTCAAAAAATTTATATCGCAGCAAAGCCTTCTTATTCTTTTCAGTAATTTTGAAACAATAGATGGGCTGAAGCGACAATTAAAATATTTGAGAGCCATTGCAAAAAATCACCTGTTGCTTATTGTCTTCTTTAAAAATTCTGAGATAGAAGCGATAATGGCCAATAAATCTGAAGATATTCATGGTATTTATGATAAGGCAATAGCTGAAAAATTCTCCTATGAAAAAAAGCTCATCGTAAATGAACTCAGAAAATATGGCATCATGTCAGTGCTCACAGAACCTCAGAATTTGACGATAGATGTCATTAATAAGTACTTGGAGGTAAAGGCTAGGGGGATGATATAGGTAATGAAGAATTAATAATGAAATAATGAATAATAAACGAGTGAGCGGTTTTGCTTGAACTAAATATGGGGCTATTTCCGATCATTTTTTTACAGATGGAACATTTCTTTTAATATTGAAATCATTGTACCTCATCCATCAAATTACCCCCATTACCCATTACCCATTACCCATTACCGATTTTTATATCACAGAGGGCCATTACTTCAAAATTATTAGTGTTTAAATTTATTTCAGTACTTCAAAGATTTAAAACTGGATTGAGATATTGGATTTCCCTTTTTGTACTTAATGGAATAAAGAAGTAGAACGATAATTTACTTTATTTTTTAAGAAAGATCACGGAGAGATTTTGTCTTCGACAAAATTTTCACACTGATGGAATTCTTCCTATAATTTTGAAACTACTGACTACTGACTACTGACTACTGATTAAGCATTACCCATCAACTATCACCACCTTTTACCCATGACTAAAGTCAAGGGCTATTGAACTCGAAGATTTAATTGTATTTATAATAATCAAAGAAGAAGTTAGATGGAATTTCTAAGGTTACCGATTACCTGATCACTTATCACACATCATTTATCACACATCACTTATCACACATCACTTATCACACATCACTTATCACACATCACTTATCATC
>ERZ724516.120-NODE-120-length-47308-cov-6.285611_pt1 | contig 47308 bp, 39 predicted proteins | sample MGYA00376049_ERZ724516 | MGnify/ENA primary metagenome ERZ724516 (study PRJEB28724, sample SAMN07190886) | activated sludge metagenome | isolation source: activated sludge of sewage treatment plant in Hong Hong | place: USA: Christiansburg, Virginia | collected... | reverse complement strand
GCTTTCTTGTGTGCCATGAGTCAGACTCCTCTCGTATCAGGCTGAAGGGAGGGATGCCACGCCGTCCGCAATGAGGTCGACGCGGATTTCGGTGTAGTTCTGGCGATGCCCTTGATGTTTCTGCGAGTGCTTGCGGCGACGCATCTTGAAGATTTTGATCTTGTCGTGACGACCTTGTGACAGCACAGTGGCCTTGACCGTGGCGCCGACGACGACCGGGGTCCCGACCTTCACGGATTCGCCCTCGCCAAGCATGAGCACCTGGTCAAGCGTGATTTCTGTGCCAACTTCTGCCGGTATCTGTTCTATTTTCAATTTTTCGCCGCTGACAACTCGATACTGCTTGCCCCCGGTTTTTATGACCGCATACATGTTGGACTCCAAATAACTGAACGATGTGAAGCGAAGAACCGCGCATTATACGTATTTTTCCTCCCCAGTCAAAGGGTTTGCGATGTGCTCATGAATCCGTCGCTTGACGCAACGCAGGTCGGCGCCTAAGATCCCCAAGTTTTTGTGCCAGGGTGCCGTGTGGTGATAATGGAGCAGTTCTACAACCTGATCAGGTTAGATATGCTGGCCGTTGACGCGGTGATTCGCCAGCGCCTGCATTCCGACGTGGTGCTGGTCCGGCAGGTCGCCGAGTACATCGTTCAGAGTGGCGGCAAGAGACTGCGTCCGGCTCTGGTACTGCTTTCCGCGGGTGCTCTGGATTACCGCGGCAAGCATCACCACGAACTGGCGGCCGTGATCGAGTTCATTCATACGGCCACCCTTCTTCATGACGATGTCGTCGACGCTTCGGATCTGCGGCGTGGCCGCGAAACCGCCAACGCCATGTTCGGTAACTCGGCCAGTGTTCTGGTTGGCGACTTTCTGTATTCGCGTGCTTTCCAGATGATGGTCTCGGTTAATGACATGCGCATCATGCGGGTGCTGTCGGACGCAACAAACGTCATCGCCGAAGGCGAAGTGCTGCAGCTGATGAACTGCCACGACGCGGGTGTCGATGAGGCGGGTTATCTGCAGGTCATCCGGTACAAGACGGCCAAGCTGTTCGAAGCGGCCGCGCAACTCGGGGCGATCATCGGTGGCGGCGGCGAGTCCGTGGTGCAGACGATGGCCACCTACGGCATGCACCTGGGAACGGCATTTCAGCTGATCGACGATGTGCTCGACTACTCGGGCGCCGAGTTGGAGACCGGCAAGCATCTGGGCGACGATCTGGCCGAAGGCAAGCCGACGCTGCCGCTGATCTTTGTGCTCCAGAACGGGAACACCGAGCAGGCCGCTTGCGTGCGGCGCGCGATCGAGGCTGGCGGCAGGGAGGACTTGCCGGAGGTCCTGGCAGCAATTCGTGCCACCGGGGCACTGGAATACGCGAGGCAGAAGGCCAGGATCGAAGCTGAGAGGGCTGCCGCCGCGCTGGATGAGGTCCCCGCTTCTCAATACAAGGATTCCTTGTTAGAATTATGCCTCTTCGCGGTCGCTAGGAATTGTTAGCGCTGTCGTTGCATCGGTCGGGGCGTAGCTCAGCCTGGTAGAGTACTGCGTTCGGGACGCAGGAGTCGGAGGTTCGAATCCTCTCGCCCCGACCAACCGTTGCACGACGTCTTCACCGCCTCGCTTCTTGCGCAGACCTCTGCGCCTCGCGTTGCTGGCTGTGGCCTCGATCCTTTGGCGGCCAACGTCGTCAGCGACGCATCCCCTATGCTTGAGCGTTCTGCAGGACATCTCTGGCAATGACGAAATACCTACTCCTGATCGGACTGGTCTGGGCGCTGTGGTGGATCTGGTGCAAGTCGCTGGCTGCGCGCAACGGCAGCGAACACCGCCCGACCGTACAGCGCGAGGAAGAGCGCATGGTGGCTTGCGCACTTTGCGGTGTCAATCAGCCGGTCAGCGAGAGCATTCTGGCCAATGATCGCTACTACTGCAGTGCTGCCCACCTGCGCGAAGCCCAGTCCGGCGATGTCTGAGCGACGATGTTGAGCACGTTGGACGCAGGCGAGCAGCAGTTCTTCTCCGAAGCACACTGGAAGTCGCTCCGCTACTTCAATTTCTACCGTCTTGCGGTCGCCACGCTGCTCTTCATTGCTGTTCTGTATTATCCGTCGGCACTGCCGTTGCTCAGTCCCGACCAGGGACCGCGGCATCTGGCGCTGGCCGGCGTCTATTTGCTGAGCACCGGGCTGGCCCTGATCCTGGCGTATCGCCACCGCCGGCACGCAAGCATGCAGTTGAGCGCCAGTGTGCTTGTCGATGTGGTGGTCATGACGCTTTTGATCCACGTTGGCGGTGGCCTGGGCAGCGGACTTGGCTCGATGCTACTGGTGACGCTGGCCGGCGCCGGCCTGGTCGGGCAGGGGCGTCTGGTGCTGCTCTATGCCGCTGTAGCCACCCTCGCGATCCTGCTTGAACACTCGTACCGCGCCTTGCAGAGCGACTTTGACGCTGCCGGGTTCTTTCACGCCGGGATCTTCAGTGCCGGGTTCTTTGCGGTAGCCGTGTCAGCCCGGCTGTTGGCTCGTCGGGTGATTGCCAACGAGGCATTGGCGCGTCAGCGTGGCGTTGACCTCAACAACCAGACGGTGATCAACCAGCGCGTCATCGAGGAGATGCAGGATGGTGTCCTCGTGCTCAGCAGCGACGCCACGGTCAGGCAAAGCAACCCCCGCGCCAGGCATCTGTTGGGATTACACGGCGGCAGCGAGGTTCTTCTGAGTGCTTGCTCGCCCGAACTGGCTGCGGGTTTCGCCACCTGGTGCGCCGACGCCAGCGTGGATGCGGTGCTGGTGCGGGTGCCGACGAATGGCATGCAACTGCGAGCGCGGTTTATTCGCACCGAAAGCACCGAAAGCGACGTCCTGGTCTTTCTGGAGGACATGAGTCGCCTGCAGGAGCAGGCTCAGCAGATGAAGCTGGCCGCACTGGGGCGCCTGACGGCCAATATCGCACACGAAATTCGCAATCCGCTATCGGCGATCAGCCATGCCGGCGAGTTGATGCGCGAAGAGCGGCGCGGCCAGTTGCATGAGCGCCTGCTGCGCATCGTGCTGGACAATGCTCAACGCCTGGAGCGCATTGTCAGTGACGTCCTGGAACTGGGGCGTCGCGATCGCAGTTATCGCGAACTGATTGATCTGCGCGAGGCATTGCCATTGTTCCTTGAAGAATACCAGGTCAAGGAGCAGGTGCGGCCGGAGGTGATCCACCTCGACTTGTCTGGCTCTGCTATCCTGTGTTTTGATCGTTCGCATTTTCATCAGGTGCTGTGGAATCTTCTGGGCAACGCCCTGCGGCATTCGCAGCATGCGGTCGGCAGCGTGCGACTGCTGGTTTGCGATGCCAAGGCGGATGGCCAGGTCGAACTGCACGTGATCGACGATGGCGAGGGTGTGGGCGACGCCTGGCGGGAACAGATCTTCGAGCCATTCTTCACCACCCATCACCGCGGCACAGGCCTGGGCCTTTATATTGCGCGTGAATTGTGTGACGCGAATGGTGCGCAACTCGACCTGCAGGGCGCAGGACCGGGTGCGGATTTTCGTCTTCTGGGGGGATCGCTCGGGTGTTAGCAGGGAAAGCAGAACGCCGCCCGCGGGGTGAGTTGGCTAGAGTGCTGGTGGTCGACGACGAGGCGGATATACGCGAACTCCTCGATTTGACTGTAGCTCGGATGGGGCTTTCAGCGGACTGTGCGGCGAGCGTCGCGGAGGCTCGGCACCTGCTGGAACAACAGCGCTACCAGCTGTGCATTACCGACATGCGTTTGCCTGATGGCGACGGTCTGGAGATCGTACGGCTGATCACCGAGCGCTATGGCGAAACGCCGGTGGCGGTGATTACCGCTTTCGGCAGTGCCCAGAACGCGGTTGCTGCGCTGAAGGCAGGCGCGTTTGACTATCTGGCGAAGCCGGTAGCGCTCGAGCAGTTGCGCAGCCTGATCAAGTCGGCGCTGAGCCTGCCGCGGCGGAATGGGGGCGCCGATGGCGGGCAGGTGGGCGGAGCAGCGGCGCAGTTGATCGGCGAGTCGGCGGCGATTGGGCATGTCCGCGAAATGATCGACAAACTGGCCCGCAGCCAGGCGCCAGTGTATATCTCGGGTGAATCGGGGACTGGCAAGGAGTTGGCGGCGCGGCTGATTCACGATCACAGCGCCCGTCGTGCGGCCCCATTCGTCCCGGTAAACTGTGGTGCGATCCCGAAAAACCTCATGGAGAGCGAATTTTTCGGTTATCGCAAGGGGGCTTTCACGGGTGCGGATCGCGACCGCGAAGGCTTCTTTCAGGCGGCAACCGGCGGCACGCTTTTTCTCGACGAGGTCGCCGACCTGCCGCTGGTGATGCAGGTCAAGCTGCTGCGGGCGATTCAGGAAAAAAAGGTTCGCAAGGTCGGTCACACCGCAGAAGAGGCGGTCGACGTGCGCATCATCTCGGCAACTCACCGGATGCTCAAGGAGTGCGTGGATAGCGGGACGTTTCGCCAGGATCTCTATTACCGGCTCAATGTCATCGAACTCAGAATGCCACCATTACGAGAGCGCGACGAGGATGTGGCGCCTTTGGTCGAGGCGCTGCTGGTACGTATCTGCGGACCCCAGCCCCCGCGCCTGGATCCACAAGCGATGACGGTGCTGAAGGCCTACAGTTTTCCCGGTAATGTCCGCGAACTGGAGAATATTCTCGAGCGGGCGACTGCGCTGTGCAATCACGATCGGATCGTTCTCGACGATCTTCAACTGGCGCCGGCAACGGTGGTCAACGACAGCGCCGGCCGTGACGGCGAAACGCTTGATGATTATCTGAATCGTGTCGAGAAACAGGCGATTCTTGATGCTCTGGCCAAGACCGCTTTCAACCGCACCGCAGCCGCGCGGCTGCTCGGCGTGACCTTTCGTTCGTTGCGCTACCGGATCGAGCGCCTGGGTATCGAGGAGTGAACCCTCTGCGCATGGCGGTTGGCCCTTGTCGCGACGGCGGCTGGCTCGAACGCGCGCGGCACATCGAATCGCCCAATTGTGATGCCCGTCCGGACGGTGAACTCGTGTCGCTGGTCGTCGTACACGCGATCAGCCTGCCGCCTGGGCATTTTGGCGGCGATGGCATCGTGCAATTATTTACCAATCGACTCGACCCAACTGCCCACCCATACTTTGCACAGATCAGTGGCTTGAGGGTTTCGGCGCATTTTCTGCTGCGACGCGACGGTGAACTGATCCAGTTTGTTTCCGGCCGGCAGCGCGCGTGGCATGCCGGTCGCTCGTGCTGGCAAGGTCGGGAGCGTTGCAACGATTTTTCGCTGGGCATCGAACTGGAGGGCTGCGACGACTTGCCGTTCGAGGACGCGCAGTACCTTGGCCTGGTGGACCTGGTGAGGCTGTTGTGCGCGCAATACCCGATCGCAGCGGTGGTCGGGCACAGCGACATTGCGCCTGGTCGCAAGACCGACCCTGGGCCCTGTTTCGACTGGCGGCGTCTCGGATCGATCGGGAACCTGCCAGGGAAGCTACGTTGATCGCCAGGACGTGCCGATACCGGTGCCGCAGTCGACCGGTGTTCAGCCGAGAAAGCGGCGGATTCTGTCGACCGCTTCGGCCAGTCGTTCGACTCCTGCGGTGTAGGCAAAGCGCAAGTGCTTTTCGGGCGCGTGCGTACCGAAGTCGAGGCCGGGGGTGACCGCGACTCCGGCCGACTCTAGCAGGTCGTGGGCGAAGCTTTCGCTATTGCCGGTCAAGGCGCTGCAATCGGCATAGAGGTAGAAAGCGCCATCAGGCTTGGCCGGCAAGTGGAAACCCAGGCCTTCGAGCGCGGGTGCCAGGAAATCGCGCCGTCGCTGGAACTCCTGGCGCCGCGTCTCGAGGATGGCGATCGTGGCCGGCGTGAAGGCGGCTAGTGCCGCGTGCTGTGCTGGCGTCGACGGTGAAATGAAAAGATTCTGGGCGAGTTTCTCGATGTCGCGGGTGAAGCGTTCGGGGACGACCAGCCAACCCAGCCGCCAGCCGGTCATGTTGAAATACTTGGAAAAACTCTGGACGATGAAGATATCGTCGCCGAACTGGAGCGCAGTTGATGCTACACGATCGTAGGTCAGACCGTGGTAGATCTCGTCGACGATCAGTTGCCCTTGGCGTTGGCGGATGAAATCGGCAATGGCATCGAGTTGCTCGTTGCTCAGCATCGTGCCGGTCGGGTTGGCCGGAGACGCCAGCAGTGCTCCCGCCGAACGTACGTTCCAGTGCGCTTCGAGGTCTGCCGGGGAAGGCTGAAAGTTGCTTTCCGGGCCCACGGGAATGCCGACCGGGAGGCCTTCAAAGCTGCGTACGAAGTGACGGTTGCACGGATAGCCCGGGTCGGTGAGCAGCCATTCGCTGCCAGGTTCGACCAGACAGGCCAAAGCCAGCAGGAGGGCGCCGGAGGCTCCAGCGGTGACGGCAATGCGTGCGGCGGGGATGCTCAGGCCGTAACGTGTCTGGTAGAAGTCGGCGATGGCGCGGCGCAATTCGGGTAGGCCAAGCGCCGGTGTGTAAAAGACGCGGCCGTTCTCGATGCTGGCTCGGGCGGCGGCGACGATTGGCTCAGGTGTCGGGAAGTCGGGTTCACCGACTTCCATGTGGATGATGTCCCGACCGTCGGCTGCAAGCGCCCTGGCACGAGCCATCAACTCCATAACGTGGAAGGGGGCAATGTCCGCGAGGCGGCTGGCGGGAAAAATGGGCATGATTTGGCGATGACGGACTGGACGAAACCAGCAGTTTAACCACAAGGACTGATGGGGATCAAAAAAAAGGCCGCCTGGGGGCGGCCTCGTGCGGTGCGGCGGGGCGCCGTGCTCAGGAAGCCTGGAAGTCCTTCTCGAACTTGTCGCGGATGTCGGCGAGTTTGGCAGGCAACTTGTCGCCCATCTTCCCGAACCAGTCCTTGACGCCTTCAAGTTCGCTCAGCCAGGCTTGCTTGTCGAGGCTGGTGACGCCAGCGAATTCTTCCCTGGAAAATTCAGTACCGGACCAGTCGATGTCCTCGTAGTTGGGCATCCAGCCGAGAATGGTTTCCTTGCCGGCCGCTTTCCCTTCGCAGCGTTCGATGATCCACTTCAGGACACGCGCATTGTCACCGAAGCCCGGCCAGGCAAACCCGCCCTTTTCGTTCGTGCGGAACCAGTTGACCATGAAGATAGGTACTGGCTGATCGGGGACACTACCCATCTTCAACCAGTGGTTATAGTAGTCGGCCATGTGGTAGCCGCAGAAAGGCAGCATGGCGAACGGGTCGCGACGAACGACACCCTGTTGGCCGAAGGCGGCAGCCGTAGTTTCCGAACCGAGCGTGGCGGCGGCGTACACACCGTGATCCCAGTCCAGGGTCTGGCACACCAGCGGTACGGTCGAGGCGCGGCGGCCACCGAACAGGAACGCGGAAATCGGCACGCCTTCGGTGCTCTGCCATTGGTCGTCGATACAGGGGCATTGCGCGGCGGGGGCAGTGAAGCGGGAGTTCGGGTGCGCTGCCTTGGTGCCTTTTTCCTTGGCGATTTCAGGCGTCCAGTCATTGCCTTGCCAGTCGATGGCATGTGCCGGTGCGGGACCCATGCCTTCCCACCAGACGTCGCCGTCGTCGGTCAAAGCGACGTTGGTGAAGATGGTGTTTTCGGCCAGGGAGGCCATGGCATTGAAGTTGGTCGTGTCGTTGGTGCCTGGGGCAACTCCGAAGAATCCAGCTTCCGGGTTGATCGCGTACAGGCGGGTGGTACCGTTCTTGTCGACGCGCGGCTTGATCCAGGCGATGTCGTCCCCGATGGTGGTGATTTTCCAGCCGCTCAGGCTCTTGGGCGGTACCAGCATTGCGAAGTTGGTCTTGCCACAGGCCGACGGGAAGGCCGCGGCGACGTAATGTTTGGCACCCGCCGGCGATTCGACGCCGAGGATCAGCATGTGCTCGGCCATCCAGCCATCATCACGGGCCATGTTTGATGCGATGCGCAGGGCCAGGCACTTCTTGCCGAGCAGCGCATTGCCGCCGTAGCCGGAGCCATAAGACCAGATTTCGCGGGTTTCGGGGTAGTGCACGATGTACTTGGTCTTGTTGCAAGGCCAAGCGACGTCTTTTTGGCCAGCGGCCAGTGGTGCGCCTACGGTGTGCACGCAAGGCACGAAATCGCCATTGACGCCCAGCACGTCAAACACAGCCTTGCCCATGCGTGTCATGATTTTCATGTTGACGGCCACATAGGGGCTGTCAGACAGTTCAATGCCGATGTGAGCAATCGGGCTGCCCAAAGGGCCCATGCTGAACGGCACCACGTACATGGTGCGGCCCTTCATGCAGCCGTCAAACAAGGGATTCAGCGTGTTGCGCATTTCTGCGGGGGCCATCCAGTTGTTAGTCGGGCCTGCATCTTCCTTTTTGGCGCTGCAGATGTAGGTGCGGTCTTCCACGCGAGCCACGTCAGATGGGTCGGAACACGCCAGGAAAGAATTGGGGCGCTTGGCGGGGTTGAGCTTCTTGAAGGTGCCGCCGTCTACCAGCAACTGGCACAGACGCTGGTATTCCTCGTCGCTGCCGTCACACCAGTACACGCTGTCGGGCTTGCACAGGGCGACCATGTCGGCAACCCATGCCACCAGCTTGGCATTTTTCACGTGGCCGGGCGTGTTGAGGTTTAACCCCTTCATCACAGGTGAGTTCATTGCAAAAAGCTCCTAAGTTAAAAATCGTCTTTTCAAAAGGAAGCGGGCGAAGCTTGCAAGGAATCAGGCTTGCAACAAGCGGCGCAACTTCACTTTGAGAAAACGGCTCTCCACTCAGTCGGCGCTTGCTTGTAGGGTCAGGCGAAAGCTTAGGAGGGTTGGCCCCGGTCGGCTGGGATGACAATTTTATGAACGTAACCCAGAGTTACCAAGCGGTTACTCGCTAACTTTATGCAAACCAGGCATAACTTTATGCACGCAGGGTATGCCGTCAAATCAAATGCGCCAGACTGACGCGAGGATGACAAATCAAGCGATCCGCCAGCTTTTTTCAGAGCAGCGCATAGGTCGTACTGGACCGGCAAACTGATTTGCCGTCCTGCGCACCGCGTAAATCAATCTCGCCAAAGGCCAGGCTTTTGCCTGCCCGAAGCACCCGGGCCATGATCAAGGCGTCCTGCCCCGACAGAGGTTTGAGAAAGCTGGTGTTCAGTTGGACGGTGGTGCAGGGGCGAAACTCACCAAAATGACGGATCAAGGCCAACACCATTGCCGTGTCGGCAGCTGCCATCATGGCCTGACCGCACAGCATGCCACCCACCCGGGACAGTTGCTCGTTTTGCGGCAAACGCAAGCAGACGCCGTCGTCGTCAATGGACTCTACTTTGAGGCCAAGCGCCTGGACCCAGGGCGCAAAATAGTCGGCCAGCGCTTGTTGAAGTGTTTCGATCGTTATCTTGGTCGTTACCTTCTCCGTTACGTTCATGGTTGCTCCTCTGCCGTAAAGCCTGCTCTATTCAGGGATTCCAGCACCTGCGCCACGTGCGGGTGACCACGGGTCTGGATCACCATTTCGATCTCAACATGCTGAGCTGACAGGTGGCTAAAGGCTCGCTGATGGTGGACCTCATCAATGTTGGCGCCTGCATCGGCCACCACCTGGGTGATGCGGGCCAGCGATCCGGGCACGTCGCGGGCGTTCACGCGCAAGCGGGCCAGCCGCCCGGCGCGCACCATGCCGCGCTCGATGGTGGCTGCAAGCAGCAGGGGGTCGATATTGCCGCCGCAAAGCACCAGGCCAACGCGCTTACCTTTAAATCGCTCCGGGAATTTCAGCAGTGCGGCAAGACCTGCCGCCCCTGCGCCTTCCACCAAGGTCTTTTCAATCTCCAGCAACATGACAATGGCTTGCTCAATATCGCCCTCGTCAACCAGCACCAGATCGTCCACGCGCTTAAGCACCACGGCCTGAGTCAGTTTGCCGGGGGTACCCACCGCAATGCCTTCTGCGATGGTGCTCTGTCCTTGGGGCAAATGCGTGCCCTTGATGGCGTTAAACATGCCAGGAAACCGCTGGGTTTGAACGCCCACCACCTCAATGTCAGGTGACAACGCCTTCGCAGCCGTGGCAATCCCGGCAATCAAACCGCCGCCACCTACCGCAATGATGAGCGAGTCGAGATCCGGCACAGCACGCAACATCTCCAGCCCGACCGTTCCTTGCCCTGCGGCAATGGCGGCATCGTCGTAAGGGTGAACAAACGCCAAGCCTCGCTCGTTAGCCAGAGACAATGCGTGTGCGCGGGCTTCGTCCAGCGTGTCCCCGTGTAAAACCACCTCGGCACCGAAACCGCGAGTGCGTTCTACCTTAACGCCGGGTGTGAAGCGCGGCATCACAATGACCGCTTTGAGCCCCAGGCGCTGTGCATGGTAGGCCACGCCTTGAGCGTGGTTACCCGCGCTCATGGCAATGACACCCGCCAGTGGACTGGCCGACGTGCGCGTCTGTTCCTCGATCAGCAGTGTCAGCTTGTTGCATGCACCTCGCTCTTTAAAGGAGGCGGTGAACTGATGGTTCTCAAACTTCAGATAGACCTGAGCGCCAGTTAATTCCGACAGGGTTCTCGAATAGACGCACGGCGTATTGATCACCTGGCCTTGCAGGCGGGCTGCCGCGCGTTCAATGTCTTGAAGTTCAATCATGGATGGTGTCGGGACGGTATATGTCAGATGGGTTGTGGCGATTTCAACACAGTCAATTCAAATGATTTAAAGACCCCAGTATTCCCATAGCTATTGTTGCGCGTTATGGTGCGGTTACTTACAGCTATTGCCTGGAGGTGAAGATGGTCAAGGCCGTTAACAAGTTCATGTCAGATATTCCCGTCATGCCGTCCCCTGGTTTGACGGATGCCCCTGTGCTGGACTTGCTGTGTTCGCACTTTGTGATGACCCTGGCGGGTAAGCAAGGTGCCAAGTTCAATGTGCGCAGGGATTTCAATGGCCTGCTCCCGCTGACGGGCAAACACTTGGTGTGGCCGATACCGGTGCTGACTCGTGTGCGCGAATTTCTGGGCCGGCGCTGCAAGGACAATGAATTTTGGCGTGGCCACGAAGCGCTAGGCATGCAGGAGTTTATGGACCGCCATGGCGTATGGCGCGGCCCTTACGAAGAAGGCACGCTCTTCTTTTACCTGGACGAATACGCCAAAGACCTGCCCAAAGATTTGCTTTCGGTGTTGGCCGTCACCGGCCAGTGGCTGACACACGCACTGAAAAAGCAAAGCACTTTGGTCGAGAAAAACATCGATGCCTTGTCGGGCTTGCTGATGCTCAGCCGTGCCGAGCGCGCCTTGCTGCTCTATGGCACCTTGGCCCGTTACCAACGCGATCTGCGCAGCCTGCTGGTCGAGTTCAAGGTAAAGAACGCACCAGAGGCCTACGCTGCTTTGGCCGACGTGGCAGGCGTCAAGCCCAATGACGTGGCAGATGCGCTGCGCGCCGGATCGCGACTGGAGCGCATTGGCTTGGTGGAAAACCTGATCTCGGAACACAACATCACAGATCTTGGCGACCTGATGAAGGTCAGTGAAAAACTCCCCACAGTGCTGATGCGCGAATACCGCGATAAGGCAGAGCTGATGGCTGTATTCACCCGCCCCAGCACCAAGAGCAGCCTGAATCTAAGCGACTTTGAATACGTCAACGAAGATGCACAAGTCTTGCGCACACTGCTGCGCAACGCGGTGGAGCGATCTGAGAGCGGCGTCAATATCTTGCTGTACGGCCCGCCCGGCACGGGCAAGACGGAATTAGCCAAGGTAGTCGCGCAAGCAGCTGAACTGGAACTGTACGAGGTGGAATACGCCGACCGAGACGGTAACTCTCTAAGCGGCCGCGACCGTTACCGATCACTGCAAATCGCCCAGGTGTTCCTCAAAGGCAGTCACCAGGCGGTGCTGCTTTTTGATGAGGTGGAAGACGTGTTTCCTCCCATCAGCAGCGAAGCCGCTCAACTGATGGCACGGGCCGAGCAGGTGGCCGCGCCCAGTAGCGCCAGTGTGAACGGCAAAGCCTGGGTGAACCAGATTCTGGAATCCAACACCGTGCCCACGCTGTGGGTGACCAACCGGATCGAGCAGATCGACCCGGCGTTTCGCCGCCGTTTCGCCTACCACCTGGAGCTGAAGAGCCCACCACCCGGCGCGCGCGAAGGCTTGGTGCGCAAGACCCTCGAAGGCGTGGACGTGTCCGACACCTTTGTCGCCAAATTGACCGAGCGCAAAGGCCTTACACCTGCGCAGATCCGCACAGCAGTCAAATTTGCAGGCCTAGCCCAAGCGACAGACGAGAAAGCCAATGTCACCCAGCTGGAGGGTTTGATTGAGCGGCAACTCAAAAACGCGGACCTGGCCTTGGGCAACAAGGCGGGCGGGAGCCGGCAGCGCCAGAGCGTGACCACCTACAGCCTGGACATGTTGAATGTGGAAACACGGTTTGAAATTCCCCGGGTTGTCGAAGCCCTCAAGACCCGGGGCCACGGCAGCCTGTGCTTTTACGGCGCCCCCGGCACCGGCAAAACGGCTCTGGCAGAGCACATTGCCAAGGCGGTGGACAAGCCGCTCATCATCAAACAGGCGAGCGATCTGGTCAGCAAGTTTGTGGGTGAGACCGAGCAAAACATGGCCGCCATGTTCAAGGAAGCCGAAGCCGAAAAGGCCGTGCTGCTTCTGGACGAGGCCGACAGCTTTTTGCAAGACCGCCGAGGCGCACAGCGCACCTACGAAGTGACCGAGGTAAACGAAATGCTGCAAGGCATGGAGCGCCACAACGGCATCTTCATTTGCACGACGAACTTGTTGGACCGCATTGACCAAGCAGCCTTGAGGCGCTTTACCTTCAAGATCAAGTTCATGCCGCTCACGCTATCGCAGCGTGAAAGAATGTTCGTGACCGAGGCCTTGGACGGTCAAGCCGATGCGTTCTCAGACGCTTTGTGCAGCCGATTGCAGAAGTTGCAGCAGCTGTGTCCCGGCGACTTTGCCGCAGTGAAACGTCAGGTGGACATTTTGGCGACGGCGTTTTCGCCCGAAGAGTTCATGGAACAACTGGAGGCCGAGCACCGCATCAAACCCGAAGTGCGGGAGTCACGCGGCATGGGCTTCTTGCCCTGATGGCGATTGGCCTGTGGGCGGGACGCGGTTGATATGGTTTTGCACAAAAGCGTTGAAATCACCCACAGGCAGTGGCTTACTGAGCAAAAAACCTTGGTAAGCGTTGCATCCCATTTCTGCTAAAAAATCGCACTGACTCTGCGTTTCAACGCCCTCGGCGATCACGTCCAGCCCCAAACTTTGGCCAAGGGTGACGACTGTGCGTGCAATCGCGGCATCGTGCGCGTCGATCAGCAAGTCGCGCACGAAGCTTTGGTCGATCTTTAATTGGTCCAGCGGCAGGCGTTTGAGGTAGTTCAGTGATGAAAACCCTGTGCCAAAGTCGTCCAGTGACAACCTGACGCCTCTTTCTCGCAGTTGCGCCATTTTCTTGATGACATCTTCCAAGTCATTGACCAGCATGCTTTCGGTCAGCTCCAGTTTTAACAAGTCCGCTTTGGCGCCAGACTTGTCCAAGGCCTGGAGCACACGCGGCACAAAATCCGCTTCATGAAACTGCTGTGCACTGACGTTGACAGAAAGGCTCAAACTCTTGAGCAACGGATTGTGTGACCAGTTCACGAGTTGTGCGCAGGCTTCATCAAGAATCCAGTAACCCAGCGGAACAATGAGCCCAGACTCTTCTGCATCGGGGATAAAGTCTTCAGGCAGCGTCATGCCCAGTGCGGGCTGATTCCAGCGGACCAGCGCTTCTGCCCCAGCAATGCTGCCGTGTTGGCCCATTTGCGGCTGATAGTGCAGAACAAACTGATGAAGTTGCAGGCCTTTGCGTATTGCCGCCGAAATGGCGCCGTTCTCAGCCAAATCGGCTTGCATCAGGTGCAGGCAGGCGTACAAAAGGATGATCGCCATGGCGTTATTGACCCATGTCCCCGTGATGCGCACGTCATCCGGCAGGGCCAGCGGGGTATGAATTCCCCAGTGGCTGCCGGCGAAAACATAGAAGAGCGCCATGCAGGCCAAGGCTGCCCCGTGTCGAAGCCAGGCAGGATCATCTCGAAACAACAGGTAAGCCCCCACCCCCAGCGCCAAAAAGTAATGATGCACAGAGCGCGGTGCGGCTAGGGTAGGAATGTCCTGAAAAATGGCCATGTAGCTGAGAATTGACCCCAGGCCCACGATCAACAGGATGGATGCAGCGCGGGTGTTGCCGCGTCTGGATAGCACGCCCAGCGTGATGCCAACCAGGACCATTGACGCGTCCAGCGTGACAAGCCAGAGATCGCCTCGTATCCCAAAGTAGATGCCCCAGCCCAGTCCTCCGGCAACCATGAAGAGGCTGATCAGGTTCAGAAGACGCCTCACCCGCAGCGCGTGTCGCGACGCGAATCCTTCGGGTTTGTTGAGGTTTGGAAGCACCCTCAAATTCTGCGCCAAACATCCTTGGTTTGGGTGTCGCGCATTACAAGACCCTCAGCACTTCTGTGCCATAGGCCTCCAGCTTCTTGGCGCCAATGCCGCTGATGCCTTGCAACTCATCCAGCGTTTTGGGGGCCAGCGCAGCAATGGCCGCCAGCGTGGCGTCATGAAAAATCACATAGGCTGGAAGGTTGTGCTCGCGCGCCACTTCGCCACGCCACGCTTTGAGGGCGGTGAAGCGCTGCAAACCTTCTTCGTCCAAGGCGGCAGCCACTGCACCAACAGCAGCCTTGCCCGAACTGTTCATACGGCCCTTGTCGCGCGAGGGCTTGCGCTCGGCCGGGGTCGAGACCGTTTCGCGCAGCATCACGGGCACCTCGCCCTTGAGCACGGCACGCGAACCGTCCGTCAGTTTGAGGGTGTTGTAAGCGTCCGCGTCAACCGCCACAGCGCCTATGGCAATCAATTGGCGGAAAACACCGCGTAACTGTGCTTCGCTCAAGTCAGCGCTCAGCCCAAAGGTGCTGAGCGTGTCGTGCCCAAACTGATTGACCTTGTCGGTCTTTTTGCCCCGCACAATGTCCATCAAATGCCCTGCACCAAAGCTGATGCCGCTGGTTTGCTGAACCCGGTAGATGGTGGACAGCAGCTTGCGCGCAGCGTCTGTGCCGTCCCAGACCTTGGGGGGGCTTAAGCAGTTATCGCAATTGTTGCAAGGCAAAGATGCTTCGTCGAAATATGCCAACAGGCGAACCCGTCTGCAGTCTCTGGCTTCCGCCAGCCCCAGCAGTGCGTCGAGCTTTCCCCGCATCACTTGCTTGAACTCTTCGCTCGCGGGGCTTTCGTCAATCATGCGGCGCTGGTTCACCATGTCTTGCAGGCCGTAGGCCATCCAGGCATCGGCGGGGGTGCCGTCGCGGCCAGCTCGACCCGTTTCTTGGTAATAGCCTTCGATGTTCTTGGGCATGTCCAGGTGGGCCACAAAACGCACGTCGGGTTTGTCGATGCCCATGCCAAATGCAATGGTGGCCACCATCACCAAGCCGTCTTCACGCAAGAACCGGTTTTGATGGGTCTGGCGAACCCCGGCGTCCAGGCCTGCGTGATAGGGCAGGGCGTTGATGCCCTGGTCGCACAGAAAGGCAGCGGTTTCTTCTACCTTTTTGCGGGACTGGCAGTAAACAATGCCCGCGTCGCCCTCGTGCTCTCGTTGCAAAAAGCTCAGCAACTGTTTGCGGGCGTCGGACTTTTCGACAATCTTGTAACGGATATTGGGGCGGTCAAAGCTGCTGACAAAGGCTTTGGCGTCTTGGAGCTGCAAGCGTTCCAGAATGTCGGCACGGGTCAGCGCATCGGCTGTGGCTGTGAGTGCGATGCGCGGCACGTCGGGGTAGCGCTCGTGCAAAACCGTGAGGGCTCGGTATTCCGGGCGGAAATCGTGACCCCACTGGCTCACGCAATGGGCCTCGTCGATGGCGAAAAGGCTGAGCTTGCCTTGCTCATAAAGCGAATCGAGTTGTGCCAAAAAGCGTGGTGTGGTCACCCGCTCTGGTGCGGCGTACAGCAAGGTGGTGTCGCCGCGCAACATGCGCTGCTCCACCTCGTAGGCTTCCGTGCTGCTAAGCGTGGAATTGAGAAAAGCGGCTTCAACGCCAGCCTCATGCAACGCGCCCACCTGATCCTGCATCAGGGCAATCAAAGGCGAAATGACGATTGCCGCACCGTGCCCACTGCGCTGGCGAGAAATAGCCGGGATTTGGTAGCAAAGTGACTTGCCGCCCCCTGTGGGCATCAGCACCAGCGCGTCGCCCCCGCCACACACATGCTCGACGATGGCAGCCTGGGGTCCTCGAAAGCTGTCGTAGCCGAAAACCTCCCGCAGGATATGCAGAGGATCAGCGCTCATTTGCTGCAAAAACAATAGCTAACAATGCTTATCAGATATGCCGAAACAGGCTCTTTTTCTGCAAAAAACCTCACATCTGCTCCCACGGCAGGCCGTCAAAGCGCCAGCCGCTGAGGGTGGAGCGGTGAAAGTGTTCGTCCAGGTCACCTTCAAAGCCGTGGAGCACGTTCACCACATTGGTAAAACCTGCAGCTTCCAGGGCGTGGCCCGCGTCGGATGAGCGTTTGCCACTGCGGCAAATCAGCATCACCGTGCGGGACAGTCGGTCTTGGTCACTGTCGCCCGGGATTTCGCGCTTGACGGCAGCCACAAAGGCGTGAGGGTCGGGCGTGAGTTCGGGGTATTCGTACCAGGCAATCATGTGCACGCCCGGGGGGCGGCCCACGTATAGCGACTCGATTTCCATGCGCACGTCTACAAACAGGGCGTCGGGCGTGGCTTGCAGCAGGGCCCAGGCGTCAACGGGGAGCAGGTTTCTCATGGCCGCTATTGTCGGGCATGGCAAACGGGTACTGATTCCGCATGGGCTTGACAGGGTTTCTACAATGGAGGCATGAAGCCCTTGATCTACACCCGCGCAACCACCCTGCCCACCACTTTGGCCCAACGCATCATGATTTTGGACGGTGCCATGGGCACCATGGTGCAGCGCTTCAAACTGACAGAGGCGCAGTTCAGAGGCGAACGCTTCAAAGACTTCCACAAAGACATCAAAGGCAACAACGAGTTGCTGTCGCTGACCCGCCCTGATGTGATCGCTGACATCCACGAGAAGTACCTCGCCGCCGGCGCGGACATGATCGAAACCAACACCTTTGGCGCCACCACCGTGGCCCAGGCCGACTACGACATGGCGCACCTGGCACGCGAAATGAACGTGGCCTCCGCCAGAATCGCCCGCGCCGCCTGCGACAAGTATTCGACGCCGGATCGGCCCCGCTACGTGGTGGGCGCACTCGGCCCCACACCCAAAACGGCCAGCATCAGCCCAGATGTGAATGACCCGGGTGCCCGCAATGTCACGTTTGAGGAATTGCGTGCCGCCTATTACGAGCAAGTTGAAGGCTTGGTCGAAGGTGGCGCCGACGTGCTGCTGGTGGAAACCATTTTCGACACCCTGAACGCCAAGGCCGCGCTGTTTGCAATTGAAGAGTTCTTTGAGAACTCGGGCGAGCGCCTGCCCTTGATCATCAGTGGCACGGTGACTGACGCTTCGGGCCGCATCCTGAGCGGCCAGACTGTCACCGCGTTTTGGTACAGCGTGCGCCACGCCCGGCCGCTGGCCATTGGCTTGAACTGCGCGCTGGGGGCGGCGGTGATGCGTCCCTATATCCAGGAGCTGAGCCGTGTGGCTGGCGATACGTTTATCAGCTGCTACCCTAACGCTGGCTTGCCTAATCCGATGGCCGAGACGGGCTTTGACGAAACGCCTGATGTCACGGCGCGGCTGTTGCATGAATTTGCGGCTGACGGTTTGGTCAACATTGTGGGCGGCTGCTGCGGCACCACGCCGGACCACATTGGCGCCATCAGCCAGGCGGTGCAGCCGCTGGCAGCGCGAAAGCCTAAGGCTTACTTTTACGCCGAAGCGGCCTGATCCAGCGCCTGATCCAGACCTTCAACGGCTGAGCAAAGCCAAGTTACACACCGGAGGCCCGCATGAAAGCACGCGCCATCGTTCGCTTCCTGCGGCTGCACAAGCTGGGTCAGGTGTTGGGGACAACGTTGATCCCAGTCATCGTGGTGGGCCTCGGTTTGGCACTGATGGTGTGGGAGCCCCTGCCCATGCAGGGCCTGCGCAACAATATTTTCGACCAGTACCAACGCTGGCGGCCCCGGGTGCCCACCGACGCCCCCGTGCGCATCATCGACATTGACGAAGAAAGCATTCAGCACCTGGGCCAGTGGCCATGGCCGCGCACGCGAATTGCCGAGTTGGTAGAGGCCAGCCGCCAAGCCGGGGCGGCTGCCATTGGGTTTGACGTGGTGTTTTCAGAGTTTGACCGCACCTCACCTCAATCCATGGTGCCGCTTTGGTTTGGCGACAAGCCGGGTGGAGATGCCCAGGCCTTGCGCCAAAAAATTCTGCAATTGCCGGACCACGACGAGGCTTTGCGCAAGGCCATCGAGGGCGGTGGTGTGGTGCTCGGCTTTGCCCTGTCGCACCAGAAGGAAGCAGGCGCGGTGCCGCAAGTGAAGGCGCAGTTTGCCCAAAAAGGCCCCTCAGCCCTTCAATTTCTCAGCAGCTTCAGCAAGGCCATTGCCTCATTGCCACCCATGCAAGCAGCAGCCACAGGCAATGGCGCCCTTAATTTTGTACCGGATGATGATGGCGTCTTGCGCCGCGTACCCCTGGTGCTGCGGTTCAACAATCAGCCTGTGCCGTCCTTTACGACCGAGTTGCTGCGGGTCGGACAGGGCGAACGCAATGTGATCCTGACGTCGGAGCAGGTCACACCCGAGGAAAGCCGCGGCATGCGCGAAGTGCGCATTGGTGGTTTGTCAGTGCCCACTACCGAAAAAGGCGAGGTCTGGGTTCACTATGCCTCACCGCACCCAGCCAGGTATCTCAGCGCCTGGAAGATTTTGGCCGGACTGGTGCCACGCTCGGAGTTGGAGGGCAATTTGCTGCTGGTGGGCACCTCGGCTCAAGGCCTGATGGATTTGCGCTTTAGCCCGCTGGGCAACATCATTCCTGGCGTTGAAGTGCACGCCCAGGCACTGGAGCAAATGCTGTCGGGCAAACAGTTGGTGCGCCCCGGTTGGACGCAGAGCGTAGAAGTGCTGGTAGCGCTGCTGGCAGGCCTGGCTGTGGGCATGTTGGCGCTGAATGCCCGGTCGTTGCTGGCGGCGACCTTGTCCGTCATGGTGATCGCCATGGTGTTTGCCCTGGGCTGGCTCAGTTTCTCGCAATACCAGTTGCTGCTAGACCCCTTGACGCCCTCTCTGGTGATTTTGGCCAGCTTTGTGGTGTGCAGTTTGGTCCACCATTTCCGCAGTGAGCGCCAACAGCGCTGGGTGACCGAAGCCTTTTCGCGCTATGTGTCGCCCAACAAGGTGGACTTTTTGGTTAAACACCCCGAGCGGCTCAAGCTGGGTGGCGCGCGCCAGACCTGCAGTTTTATCTTTACGGACCTGAAGGGCTTTACGGGCTTGATGGAAAGCATGGACCCCGGTGCGGCCGTCAGCTCGCTGAACGCCTATCTGGACGGCATGGTATCTATCGCCTTCAAGCATGAAGGCACGCTGGATCGCATCATGGGTGACGCTGTGGCGGTAGTGTTTTCAGCCCCGGTGATTCAGGAAGACCACATGCAGCGCGCCTTTGACTGTGCGATGGAAATGCATGCGTTTGCCCGCAAATATGCGGCCGATCTGCAGACCAAGGGCGTGCCCTTTGGCAACACCCGCATTGGGGTGCATGCGGGCGAAGTGATTGTGGGCAACTTTGGCGGCAGTACCATGTTTGACTACCGTGCACTGGGCGACCCGGTCAATACCGCTGCCCGCTTAGAGAGTGTCAACAAGCATTTGGGCACCTGGATTTGTGTGTCCGAAGTTGTCTTTAAGGGTTGCGTCAACATGGTGGCACGTCCCGTTGGGCGATTGGTGCTCAAGGGTAAGAAACTGCCCTTGATGGTCTATGAACCCGTCACGCCAGGCGACACCATAGACCGCGTACCGCTTGAAGACTATCAAGCGGTTTACACCCTGTTGGCGGAACAGCGCATGTACGCAGCGGACCCCGCGCCTGCTCTGGCTGAGTTGAACCGTCTGGCGGGTTTGTATCCTGATGACCCCTTGGTGCGTTTGCACCTGGACCGTTTTAACCGGAGCGAACTCGGGGACGAGATTGTGATGGCTGAGAAGTAGGTGCCGCTCAGGTGGGGATCAGCGAATCGTGATCTCTACGCGGCGGTTTTTCGGCTCGGACGTTTCGTCGGGGGTTTGCACCAGCAGATTGCTCTCGCCATGCGACTCAATGGAAAGCGACGCGGGCTGCATGCCTTTTTCGCGCAGCATATTGGCTATGGTGGACGCACGCTGATAGGCCAATACCGCATTGGACTCGGCCTTGCCTTGGGTGTCGGAGTGGCCTACCACGGACACATCGGGGTTATCACGCTCCGCCACCTTGGCAAGAATGGTGGTCACCAAGGCCAAAGATTCGGCCGTCAAGCGAGAGCCGCCCGTCTCAAAGTACAGGTAGTAACGTTCTGGGTAGACAGGGCGCGCGGCCATGGCGGCACCAAAATCGCGTTTCAACTGATCAGCAGAGACCTCAAACGGTGCTGTCTCGCCGTTGATGAAAGCAGCTTGACCCGCTTGATCTAGCGTTTGTGAGCCTTTGTCGCTTTTGACAAAAACCTTGCCGACCGAGCCATTGGCTTCGGGTAACAGTACCACATAGTTGCTGGGGCCGGGCGGCGGTGGCGGGGGTTTGCTTGCGCAGCCCGCGATCAGCGCGGCGGTCAGCACGGCCGCTGTGCTCAACAAAAATAGAGGGCGGCTGGACCGCAAAGTGGGTGTGCGCGTCATTCGGCAGCACCTTCCACGGCGACCGGGTCAACCTTAGCCACAAACTGGGTTCCCCGTACGCCTATCAGTCCAGTGGGCGTGGTCACGGTAACGCCATCGGGCTTGAGTTTTGCAATCACACCTGACACATAGTTGAGGGTTCCACGGGTGAGCTTGGCACCGAATTTGAGCTTGCCGTCAGCGGGCGAGTACAGGTATTCGTCTACCGTCAGTTCGGTCATGGGGCCAAACGACATCATGGTGCTGTCTTTAAAAGTCACGCCCAGGCTACCGTCAGGCCCCGTTTTCAGCACGCTGCCTTGCATCACGGGGGTGCCCAAAATAGCTCTAACGGTTTTGCCCTGCGTGACGACTTGCGCTACCCCCGTGACGGTTTTGACATAGCCCACTGGTGATGTGGTGGGGTCTGAGGCAGTGGGAGGCGGCGGGTTGTTCAATGCCAGCTGCGTGGCAGCACGCAAGCGCGGAAAAGCAAGGTCTTGCGCCATCGATGACGCACACACAAAGCAGATCGCCAAAGCGAATCGGTGGTGGGTCATGGCATTTCTTTCATGGATGGTCAACGAATCTGGAGGTCAAGTTGTTGACAAGCTCCCTCTGTCACAAATTATAGAAGCGGTGAAATGGCCCTGAGTAATGTGGGATAAGTCAAATAAGGGGCAAAAATTTAGTCCTGAGCGAGCACTAACCTGGCATCAGTCGGTCAATTTCTTGCTGCATGGTTTTGGTGAGTTGCACGTATTTCTTGAGCTTCTCGGTGTTGTCGCGCAGCCGGTCACCAATGCGCATGGCAATGGCCATCATCAGCTTGGCCCCAATGCGCGGGTGGTCTTTCAGCAGTTCTTCCATGGCGTCACGCGTCAGGATGGCGCAGCGCAGTTTGGTGCTGGCGGTGCAGGATGCCGAGCGCGGCTGCCCGTCGATCAGGCCCAGCTCGCCGTGCATGCTGCCGGGGCCCAGTACGGTGAGGGTGATGGGCGACACGCGGCTGACCACGATGTTTTCCACCGTTACCTCGCCATCCAGAACCAGCACCATGAAGCCAATGTCCTTGGCTTCACCTTCTTTGATGAACCGGGTGCCCTCGGCAATCATCTGGGGGCGCATGTACTGCACCACGACTTTGGCCTCTTCAGGGTTTAATTGCATCAGGGCGGAGGGTGCCGTCAACATCCTGGCCGCCAAAGCTGCGCTGGGGGAGTCGGTGGTGTCTTCCTTTTCGGCCTCCACGAAGCCGGGGGCCATTTTGTTGAAAAGCTTCTGGAACATGGGTCTTAAGGCTTACAAAGATATGAGTAGACCACAAGCATTAAAATTCGTCTAACCCGAGAAGCGTTGCAGCAGTCATTTATAGGGATGTTCTTGACGAAGAGCATGCTGATTGACTGTCAGGCTCGGGTCCAATTCCTTAACTGACATGCCCAATGGCGTCCGCGCCACGGTGCAAAGACGTTCTTTGATGTTAACGACGCTTGCCTGATCTGTGCTGTTACTCCAGGTGAGCTGTATGTCCTCTACTTCCGTCGTTTCCGAAAACTCAAGCGCTGCTGTGCCGCCCATGCAACTGTCTGGCCTGGAACCTGTACAGATCGCTGCTGGCAGCCTCTTTGTCAACATTGGTGAGCGCACCAACGTCACGGGCTCCAAAGCTTTCGCCCGAATGATCCTGAACGGAGAATTTGAGCAAGCCCTGGTTGTCGCCCGCCAGCAAGTGGAAAACGGTGCCCAAATCATCGACATCAACATGGACGAGGCCATGCTCGACAGCAAGGCCGCCATGGTGCGCTTTTTGAACCTGATTGCGGGCGAACCCGACATTGCCCGCGTGCCTATCATGATTGACTCGTCCAAGTGGGAGGTGATCGAAGCTGGCCTGCGCTGCGTGCAGGGCAAGGCGGTGGTGAATTCCATTTCCATGAAAGAAGGCGTTGAGCCCTTTTTGCGCCAGGCCAGGCTGCTCAAGCGCTACGGCGCTGCCACGGTGGTCATGGCGTTTGACGAAAAAGGCCAGGCCGACACCTACCAGCGAAAGATCGAAATTTGCGAGCGTGCTTATCGGCTGCTGGTGGATGAGGTTGACTTCCCGCCCGAAGACATCATTTTTGACCCCAATATCTTCGCCATAGCCACGGGCATTGAAGAACACAACAACTACGCGGTGGACTTCATCGAAGCCACGCGCTGGATCAAGAAGCACCTGCCCGGTGCCAAGGTGTCGGGTGGTGTCAGCAATGTGTCCTTCAGTTTCCGGGGCAATGACCCGGTGCGTGAAGCCATCCACACCGTCTTTTTGTACCACGCCATCGCCGCTGGCATGGACATGGGCATCGTCAACGCAGGCATGGTGGGTGTGTACGACGACGTGGAGCCTGTGTTGCGCGAGCGCGTGGAAGACGTGGTGCTCAACAGAACGCCCGTCTACAAACCGGGTGAGCAGCAGCTGACGCCGGGCGAGCGCCTGATCGAAGTGGCCGAGGGTGCCAAAGGCGCTGCCAAGGACGAAAGCCGCCGTAACGACTGGCGCGGCACGGCCGACCATGTTGTGACGGTGGCCCAACGCTTGAGCCATGCCTTGGTGCACGGTATCACTGAATTTATCGCGCTGGACACCGAAGAGGCCTACCGTGAGATCCTGGCCAAGGGTGGCCGCCCCCTGCACGTCATCGAAGGCCCCTTGATGGACGGCATGAACATCGTGGGCGACCTGTTCGGCCAGGGCAAGATGTTCTTGCCCCAGGTGGTCAAGAGCGCCCGTGTGATGAAGCAGGCTGTCGCCCACCTGATCCCTTACATCGAAGAAGAAAAGCGCCTGCAGGCTGCGGCGGGCGAAGACGTCAAAGCCAAGGGCAAGATCGTGATGGCCACGGTCAAGGGCGATGTTCATGACATCGGCAAGAACATCGTCACCGTGGTGCTGCAGTGCAACAACTACGACGTGGTCAACATGGGTGTGATGGTGCCCGCCCACGAGATTCTGGCCAAGGCCAAGGAAGAGGGCGCGGACATCATTGGGCTGTCCGGCTTGATTACCCCCAGCCTGGAAGAGATGCAATACGTGGCTGCAGAAATGCAAAAAGACCCGTATTTCCACACCCGCAAAATGCCTTTGCTGATTGGTGGTGCCACCACCAGCCGGGTGCACACGGCGGTCAAAATTGCCCCGCATTACGACGGTCCAGTGGTGTATGTGCCTGATGCCTCGCGCAGCGTGAACGTGGCGCAAAGCCTGCTGGGCGAGCAATCGGCCAACTACATCGCCGAGGTGAATGCCGACTACGCCAAGGTGCGCGAGCAGCACGCCAACAAAAAGCAGACGCCCATTTGGCCGCTGGCCAAAGCACGCGCCAACAAGACTCCGCTGGACTGGGCCAACTACACGCCGCCCGCGCCCAAGTTCGTTGGCCGACGCGTCTTCAAGAACTTTGACTTAGGCGAGCTGGCCCGTTACATCGACTGGGGCCCTTTCTTTCAAACCTGGGACCTGGCAGGTGCTTACCCCGCTATCCTGAAGGACGAGGTGGTGGGCGTTGAGGCTGCAAAAGTGTTTGCCGACGGGCAAGCCATGCTCAAGCGCATCGTTGATGGTCGCTGGCTCACCGCCAACGCGGTGCTGGGCTTTTACCCCGCCAATACCGTCAATGACGATGACATCGAGCTCTACACGGACGACAGCCGCAGTCAAGTTGCGATGACCTGGCATGGTCTGCGCCAGCAAGCCGAGAAGCAAGCCGTGCCCGATGCCTCTGGCCGGGATGTCATGCGCCCCAGCCGTTGTTTGGCTGACTTTGTTGCACCAAAAACAATAGCAAACAATGCAGATACGTCGAGCCGAAAGGCCGATTTTGTGGGCCTATTTGCTGTCACCACAGGCTTGGGGAGCGAGGCGCGCGAAAAAGCCTTTGTGGATGCGCATGATGACTATTCCGCCATCATGCTCAAAGCGCTGGCCGACCGCCTGGCCGAGGCCTTTGCAGAATGCCTGCACGAGCGCGTGCGCCGTGACCTGTGGGGCTATGCCGCAGATGAGGCGCTGGATGCGAATGCCTTGATTGCCGAGAAGTACCGCGGCATCCGCCCTGCGCCGGGCTACCCCGCCTGCCCGGACCACAGCGTCAAGCGCGACATGTTCCGCCTGCTGCAGTGCGATGAGATCGGCATGGGTCTGACCGACAGCATGGCCATGACGCCAGCCGCCAGCGTGAGCGGCTTCTACTTCAGCCACCCCGAGGCAACCTACTTCAATGTGGGCCGCATAGGTGACGACCAGGTCACGGACTTGGCTGAGCGCAAAGGGATGACGCTGCCCGAAGTCAAGCGTCTGCTGGGCTCAAACCTCTAGACATTACAAGTGGCGCGGACCTCATCAATGGTGGTGAGTCCTGCAAACACCTTGCAAATACCGTCCTGTCGCAGGGTGAGCATGCCGCCCTCGCGCAGGCCTTCGCGGAGCAGCTCTTCAGGACGCGCTTTGGTTTGAATGAGGGTACGCACTTCTTTGCTGACCACCAGCAGCTCATGCACGCCCACGCGCCCGCGCAGGCCAGAGCCGCCGCACTTGGGGCACCCTGCAGCGTGGTAATGCTTGAGACGACCATTCACGCCGTAGCGCTGAACCCAATCCGCCAAAACGGTTTCCCGGTTTGGCCGAATGTCCTCTGGGTAAATGTGCAGGAAATCAGACAGCAGTTCGTTGATTTTCTCGTCGCTGGCGTCGCTCTCCACGCGGCAATCAGGGCACATGCGGCGCAGCAGGCGCTGGGCCAGCACGGCCAATAGCGAATCGGCAAAGTTGAACGGGTCCATGCCCATGTCCAGCAGACGGATGACCGTCTCAGCTGCACTGTTGGTGTGCAATGTGGACAGCACCATGTGCCCCGTGAGCGAGGCCTCAATGGCAATCTGTGCGGTTTCATGGTCGCGGATTTCGCCCACCATGATCACATCGGGGTCGGCACGCAAAAAGCTGCGCAAAGCCTTGGCAAAGGTCCAGTCGATCTTGGCGTTGACCTGCACCTGGCGCAAATCAGGCTGGGAGATTTCCACCGGGTCTTCTGCTGTCCAAATTTTCTTTTCGGGTGTGTTCAGATAGCCCAGCACCGAGTGCAAGGTGGTGGTTTTACCGGAGCCCGTGGGGCCGACGCACAAGACCATGCCGTAGGGGCGGCTGCAGGCGTCTTGCAGTCGCTGCAGTGTGATGGGGCGCAAGCCCAGCTTGTCCATGGGGATGGGCTTGGCCGAGGCCAGCAAGCGCATCACCACATCTTCCAGTCCGTTATTCGTGGGGATCGTGGCCACCCGCAGCTCCAGCTTATGAGTGGGCGAATACTTTGAAAAATCAATCTTGCCGTCTTGCGGCTTGCGCTTTTCAGAGATGTCCAGCTCGCACATCACTTTGATACGCGCCACCAGCATGGTGCGGTAGCTGGGCGGCAATTCAATATAGGGGCTGAGCACGCCATCCTTGCGAAAACGCACTTTGACCTTGCGGTCGCCCGGGTGGGTTTCGATGTGGATGTCAGACGCGCCCTTGGTTTGCGCATCGATGATCATGGTGTTGATGAACTTGACGAGCGAGTTCTCGTTTTGGTCCGCTGGCACCACGGGTTCTTCGACCAGTTGCTTGGCGGCTTCGTGTTCCTGTTGCAGGTCTTTCAGCAGTTTGCCCGTGTCTTCGCCCAGGTCAAACTCCATGGACGGCTCCAGACTGGCCGCTTCTGCCTCTGGGCTCCAGGATTCCAGGCCGAATTTTTCGTAAATTCGAGGCAAAGTGGCCGCAATGCTGGGGCCAGCCGCCAGCGCCGGGATGACCTTGGTGCGCAGGGCAAATTCCAACTCATCCACCAGCTTGCGCTGGGACGGGTCTTCGGCCGCCAGCACCAAGGTGCCTTCGCGCATCAGCAGCGGCAAAATGTTCAGGCGGTGCGCCAGCTTGAAGGGCACTTTTTGCAGCGCTGCCAATTCCACCGGAAAGCTGGCCACGTCAATCACCGGGTAGCCCATCTTGCGGGCCAGGGCAATGTGCAAATCTTTACGGGTGATCATGCCGGTCTTGACCAGCAGTTCGCCCAAAGGAACGGTGCGTTCCTGTTTTTGTTTGTTGAGCGCTTCTTTGAGTTGCTCGTCAGAAATCAGCCCCAGCGCGGTCAGCGCCTCGCCGATCTTGACCATGGGCATGCGTGACTGCTCTTCAAGCGCCTGCAGCAACTGGTCAGCCGACACAATCTCGTTGACCACCAAGTAGTCACCCAGCTTGCGGTTGCGGATGACTTGCTGCTCTTCAGCGGCCTCGTCCACCTGTTCTTGGGTAACCGCGTTTTGCTCGACCAGCACCTTGCCAATGTGCCCACCAAACTTGATGCTCTTGTAGGCCTCGCGCGGCACAAACATGCGTTTGACCGAGCCGAGTGCATCGGCAGGTGGGAACAAGAAGAGCCCGGCCTCGTGCTCTACATGGCCTACCGTGCGGCCCGCCGATCTGGTGCCATCAACCCAGTCCAACTCAAAATCCACTTCGGGGCGGTAACCCAAAATCTCGGCAAAGTCATCTGCCGAGGCGGCCTGGTTTGGGTTGAGCAAATTCTTCAGGCGCAGACGTCGAAACTGGTCAAAGCGCAGCGGCATCATCACGCGGGATGGCGGCACCTGGATCACGGCCACCCTTTCGGCCAGGTTCAGCGAGACCAGCATGCCGGTTCGCTTGGTCCCATTCATGCCCTTGATTTCACACTGCTCAGGCTCTCTCCAAGGGGTTGAGCCAGGGTAGCTGGCGTACGGGGGCGTAGGCCAGGTGAAGTTAACGGGTTTTGCGTTGGAGGCAGTGCTTTGCATGGCGGCGCGCGTTTAGATGGCATCCATCTTAGTGTGTTCTGGGCATGTCGCGGCTAAGGCTGTTCCCGCAGAGTCCTGCGGTATTGCATGGCCTCAGCCACATGGGGCAGATCGACCGAGCTTGAATCCGCCAGATCAGCAATGCTGCGAGCGATCTTCAGGATGCGATGAGTCCTTCGGGCCGACCAACCCAAACGGGCAGCGGCGGTTTCCAGAAACTGCCGGGTCGCGTCATTCAGCGCCACATGGTCAGCCAGGTCTTGCGCTGCCAAGGCCTGATTGAGCTTGCCCTGGCGTTGCAGAGCGCGGTCGCGGGCGGCCAAGACACGTGCGCGAACCTGTTGCGTACTTTCGCCCGCCGGGGCGCGCAGCAAATCGGCACTGGGCAAGGCGGCTACTTCCACATGAAGATCGATGCGGTCCAGCAGCGGGCCGCTGAGCTTGCCTTGGTAACGGCTGACTTGATCTGGCGTGCAGCGGCAGCTTCGGGTCTTGGAGCCCAAGTAGCCGCAAGGGCAGGGGTTCATGGCTGCGATCAGTTGAAAACGCGCCGGAAACTCCGCTTGGCGTGCAGCCCGGGCAATGGTGATCTGGCCGGTCTCCAGCGGTTCGCGCAAGGCCTCAAGTGAGGCCCTGGGAAACTCTGGCAGTTCATCTAAAAACAAGACGCCATGGTGGGCCAGTGATATTTCGCCGGGTCTAGGCGGGGACCCGCCACCCACCAGCGCCACAGCGCTGGCCGTGTGGTGAGGATGGCGTGTGGGCCGATTTCCCCAGTGAGACACCCGAAAATGTCCCGCCAGGCTGGCAATGGCAGCGCTTTCTAAGGCTTCTTGCACGGTCATGGGTGGTAGCAGACCGGAAAAACGCTGCGCCAACATGGACTTGCCCGAACCCGGCGGCCCCATCATCAACAGACTATGCCCCCCTGCGGCGGCAATCTCCATCACGCGTTTGGTGGCGGCTTGGCCTTTGACATCGGCCAGATCGTCAGCGCTGTCCGCTTTGGCCAAGTCCATGGACTGCCCCTGAAGCGCGGCCCAGCCGTCGCCGCTTGGCTCGGGAGCCTGTGCACCTGCCGGTTCGCTGGTCTGGTTGGCGCCTTCTGGCAAAAATTGCTGCACCACATCCAGCAGATGCCTGGCGCGGTAAACCCGTGTGCCGGGCACCAGCGCGGCTTCCTCGGCACTTTCGGGCGGCAATACCAATTTCGCTTCAATCGCCTGAAGGTGCAAGGCCAAGCTCATGGCCAGGGCGCCGCGCACCGGGCGCAGCTCACCTGACAGCGACAGCTCGCCCGCAAATTCAAAGCCGTTCAGCTTGACTGCATCAATTTGTCCGCTGGCCGCCAAGATGCCCATGGCGATGGGGAGGTCAAATCGGCCTGAATCTTTGGGCAGGTCAGCCGGGGCCAGATTGACAGTGATGCGCTTATTTGAGGGAAATTCCAGCCCCGCGTTTTGGATGGCGCTGCGCACGCGTTCACGCGCTTCTTTGACTTCAACGTCTGCCAGTCCCACCAAGGTAAAACTGGGTAGTCCATTGGCTAAATGGACCTCTACCGTTACGCCTGATGCCTGCAAACCCAGCAGCGCACGGCTTTGCACCAATGCGAGGCTCAAGATGTGCCCCCGCACCGCGTTGGCGTGCGCATGCAAATGGTGCAAAAACCCTTTTCGGCACCAAAAACGTGCCGAAAAGGCAGTATTTCCTGTCCGTCAGAGGCTTGGTACATCTTGTTGCACTGCAACGAAATGAAATTGTGCACTTTGGCACGCTCCCTGCTAAGTACGGTCATCGCAACCTTTCAACTTACCCTTTCGGAGAAAACCATGAACCGTCAACTCGCTACCTCCCTCACCAAGTCTGTTGCGCTGTGCGCCTTGTTTGTGTCTGGCGCTGCCATGGCACAAACTGCTGCACCAGAGCCAGATTACACCCTGTCTTACAACGTGGGTGCAGTGACGGAATACCGTTACCGTGGTCTTTCTCAGTCGGGTAAAAAGCCAGCGCTGCAAGCGGGTGCCGATTTTGCTGCCAAGAACGGCGTGTACTTGGGCGCTTGGGCATCCACGATTTCCTGGATCAAAGATTCCGGCCCTGGTCTGAAAGGCCCAGTGGAAGTGGATATCTACGGCGGCTACAAAGGCAGCATCAGCGAAACCGTTTCTTATGACATCGGTGGCCTGCAGTACTGGTACCCCACCAATAATTTCAGCAATGTCGCAGCCAATGCCAACACGTTTGAGCTTTACGCTGCTTTGACCGCCGGCCCTGTCACCGCCAAGTACTCCCACGCTCTGACCAACCTGTTCGGTTACACCAACAGCAAGAACAGCGGCTACCTGGACATCAGTGCCACGTTTGATTTGGGCAATGGCTACTCCGTTGTGCCACACATTGGCAGCCAAACTGTCAAGAACAACAACGGCAGCTACACCGACTACTCCTTGGCCCTGAACAAGGACATCGACGGCCTGGTGCTCAGCGCCACGTTGCTGGGCACCAACTGGAAGAACAAGTACGGCAGCAACTTCACCTTGCCAGGCTCTGGTGACAAAAACCTTGCTGGCAACACCGTGGTGCTCGGCATCAAGAAGAACTTCTAAATCAGGAGCCCTGTATGAAACTCGTTTCAGCCATCATCAAACCATTCAAGCTCGACGAAGTGCGTGAAGCCTTGTCCAGCATTGGGGTTCAAGGCATTACCGTGACCGAGGTCAAGGGCTTTGGCCGTCAAAAGGGCCACACCGAGCTGTACCGCGGTGCAGAGTACGTGGTCGACTTTTTGCCCAAGGTCAAGATTGAAGCTGCCATTGCAGACGAATTGGTCGACCGCGTGATCGAAGCCATCGAAGGCGCGGCTCGCACCGGCAAGATCGGCGACGGCAAGGTGTTTGTGTATGACCTGGAGCAGGTCGTGCGCATTCGCACCGGCGAAACCGGCAAGGAGGCGCTCTGATCAGGCCGTACGGCCTTTTCAAAGCCCACATCCCTTTGAACCAATGAGATTCAAACCATGAAAAAACTACTTGCCTCCTTAGCCATCGGCTTTTCGCTCTTCATGAGCGGAGCAGCTGTGATGGCCCAAGGCTCCGACGCCAAGCCGGAAGCCGCCGTGTCTGCTCCAGCAGCCGCTGCACCTGCAGCCGCCGCCCCAGCAGCTGCGCCAGCACCCGCCGCTGCAGCTGCGGCAGAAGCTCCCGCTGCTGCTGCCTCCGCACCTGCACCGGTCCCCAACAAGGGTGACACCGCCTGGATGTTGGTGTCCACCTTGCTGGTGATCTTGATGACCATCCCGGGTCTGGCCCTGTTCTACGGCGGTCTGGTGCGCAGCAAGAACATGCTGTCCGTGCTGATGCAGGTGTTTGTCACCTTCTCGATGATTGTGGTGTTGTGGGCCCTGTACGGCTACAGCCTGGCATTCACCGAGGGCAACGCCTTCATCGGTGGCTTTGACCGCCTGTTCATGAAGGGCACCTGGGACAACGTCGCGGGCACCTTCTCGAACGCTGCAACCTTCAGCAAGGGCGTGGTCATTCCTGAACTGGTGTTTGCTGCCTTCCAAGCCACCTTTGCGGGGATCACCTGCTGCCTGATCGTCGGTGCCTTCGCTGAGCGCATCAAGTTCTCTGCCGTGTTGCTGTTCACTGCGCTGTGGTTCACCTTCAGCTATGCACCGATTGCGCACATGGTCTGGTTCTGGATGGGCCCTGACGCTTACACCGCTGCATCTGTTGTGGACGAAATGAACGCCAAGGGCGGTTTCATCTGGCAAATGGGCGCACTGGACTTCGCTGGCGGCACCGTGGTGCACATCAACGCCGCTGTGGCTGGCTTGGTGGGTGCTTATATGGTTGGCAAGCGCGTGGGTTACGGCAAGGAATCCATGGCGCCTCACAGCCTGACCTTGACCATGGTGGGCTCAGCCCTGCTGTGGGTGGGCTGGTTCGGCTTCAACGCTGGCTCTGCCCTGGAAGCCAACGGCTTCGCTGCTCTGGCCTTTATCAACACTTTCTTTGCAACTGCCGCAGCTGTGCTGTCATGGTCTGTGGGTGAAGCGCTGCACAAGGGCAAGGCCTCTATGCTGGGTGCTGCATCTGGCGCGGTGGCTGGTTTGGTGGCGATCACGCCAGCCGCTGGTAACGTCGGTATCGGTGGCGCGCTGTTCATTGGTCTGCTGGCTGGTTTTGCCTGCCTGTGGGGCGTGACCGGTCTCAAGAAGATGCTGGGCGCAGACGACACCTTGGACGTGTTCGGCGTGCACGGCGTGGGTGGTATTTTGGGTGCCCTGTTGACAGGCGTGTTCAATTCCCCCGCTCTGGGCGGCCCCAGCTTTGTGGGTGACTGGGTGACAGCAACTGCTGTGGCACCTGACGCTTACACGATTGCAGGCCAAGTCTGGGTACAAGCCAAGGCGGTGCTAATTACTGTCGTCTGGTCAGCAGTTGTGTCGGTCGTGGCTTACAAAATTGTGGATCTGGTGATTGGTCTGCGCGTCAGTGAAGAAGACGAACGCGAAGGCCTGGACATCACATCCCACGGCGAAACAGCATACGGCCGTTAATCGGGACGCTGATAGCCGGTTTGAGTAAAGCAGGCGCTGGGGACGGGAAACCCCAGCGCTCGCCGATAACAAGAATTGCGAGTTCTCCTCTGGATGCTTTAAGCCCACGCAAGCGTGGGCTTTTTTTCGTCGGCACAATAGGCCCATTGCCGCCACCTAAGAAGAAGTTGTCATGAGCACGATGCCCAACTGGACTGTTCTGAACCCCGAAGCCAATCAATTGGGGGAATCTCCGTTTTGGCATCCCTCAGAGCAAAGCCTGTACTGGGTAGATATTGACGGCATGCGCATTTGCCGCGCCAACGGCTACACCGGTGAAGTCGAAAGCTGGGATATGCCCGAAACGCCCGGCTGCATCGCCCCTGCTGCCAAAGGGGGCTTGGTGATCGCGCTGCGAAACACGGTTTATCGCGCTGCGCAGTGGAAGGGCCAACTCAAGCTGGTCTACCGCTTTGACCACGATGCCAAAACCACCCGCTTTAACGATGGCAAATGTGACCCCTATGGGCGGTTTTGGGCGGGCACCATGTACGAGCCACGGGACCAAGCCGCGGGTCAGCTCTTTTCTTGCGAATCGCGCGCGGGTGGCTATTTCACCGTGAAGATGGTGGCCGATGGCGCCACAGTAGCCAACGGATTGGCCTGGTCGCCTGATGGCAGCACGGTGTATTGGGCCGATACCAAGGCCCACCGCATCCGTGCCTGGGACTGGATGGCGGGCTCTAACGTGCTGACGCGTGTGCGCACCTTCGCCCAGTTTCCACCCAAGCCTGAAGGCTGGGTCTTTGGCAAGAGCACAGAGCCTTACGGTGGCCGCCCCGACGGCGCGGCAGTGGACGCTGAAGGCAACTACTGGGTTGCCATGTATGAAGGTGGCCGCATTTTGAAGCTCTCGCCCACGGGCGAGCAGTTGGCTGAGCTTCGCACCCCCGTGCTGTGCCCGACCATGCCCTGCTTTGGCGGGGATGATCTGAAAACCTTGTATTTCACCAGTGCCTCTCACGGGCGCAGCGAGGCTGAGCTGGCGGCGTTTCCCCAATCAGGCTGCGTGTTTTTCACCCGGGTAGATGTCCCTGGCTTGCCAGTGAATCTCTTTCAAGACTAAAAAATTCCAGCACGCGCTTGTCTCAAAAACTTCATGCGCCAGCTTGCCTGATGGGTATTACCATCTGCAGCTATGGATTTTTCAACCCCACTGTCCGATCTGACCGAGCGCATTCGCGCTGCTGCTGCCTCTAAAACACCGCTGCGCATCCGAGGTGGTGGCAGTAAGGATTTCTACGGCAATCTAAACCCGGGCGAGTTGCTGGACACGCGGCCTTTGAGCGGCATCCTTAGCTACGAGCCCAGCGAGCTGGTGGTGACCGCCATGGCGGGTACACCGCTGGCCGAACTGGAAGCCGCGCTCGCCGCCCAAGGCCAATACCTGCCGTTTGAGCCGCCCCACTTCGGCGAAGCAGGCCAATCGACCGTCGGCGGCATGGTGGCCGCAGGCCTGTCTGGTCCGGCGCGCGCCACCGCTGGCTGCGTGCGTGACCATGTGCTTGGCGTCAAGATGATCAATGGCCGGGCAGAAACTTTGCAGTTCGGTGGCCAGGTCATCAAAAACGTGGCGGGCTACGATGTCAGCCGTGTCATGGTCGGGGCCTTGGGCAGCCTGGGCGTGCTGGTGGAAATCTCACTCAAAGTCATGCCTTTGCCCACCGCCGAGGCCACGCTGGTTTGGCAAGTTTCCCAAGCTGAAGCCCTGGCGCAATTGCACCGCTGGGGCGGCCAGCCCTTGCCGATCAATGCCAGTTGCTGGGTAAAAGACACGACAGATGGCAATAAAGAGTTGCTGTTCGTTCGCCTGCGCGGTGCGGCGGCAGCCGTAGAGGCGGCTTGCGGCAAGATGCTGGCCGACATGCCTGCTAGTGCGCAGGGCTCTCGCATGGACCAAGCCCAGGCTGTGCCCGATTGGCAGTTGTGCCGAGACTTGAAACTGCCTTTTTTCACCCAGCCCGCCAACGCTGACGCCGTGCTGTGGCGCTTGAGCGTCGCGCAAACTGCCCCAGTGCTGGATTTGCCCTATGACATGTTCATTGAATGGCAAGGGGCCCAGCGTTGGTTGTGGGCACCGCTGTCAGCGGCGGCTCAAATCCGTGTGGCGGCAGCACAAGCAGGCGGTCATGCTTCTGTTTTCATAGCTAACAATGCAGATGGAACGTGCCGAAACGATGTTTTTGACCGGTTTACCCCGCTGCAAAGTCCGTTGGACCGCATCCACCGCCAGCTGAAGAACGAATTTGACCCGGCTGGCATTTTCAATCCCGGCCGTTTGTACCAGGGGCTGTAAAGATGCAAACCAATCTCAGCCCCGAATACCTTGGCACGCCTGACGGCCAAGCGGCCGAAGCCATCCTGCGCAAGTGCGTGCACTGCGGTTTTTGCACCGCTACTTGCCCGACCTACCAACTGCTGGGTGACGAGCTCGACGGCCCGCGCGGGCGCATCTACCTGATGAAGCAGGTGCTGGAAGGCCAAGAGCCCACCCGTAAAACCCAGATGCACCTGGACCGTTGCCTCACCTGCCGCAACTGCGAAAGCACTTGCCCCAGCGGGGTGCAATACGGGCATTTGGTGGACATTGGCCGCAAGCTGGTGGATGCCAAAGTGCCCCGACCCATGGGTGAAAAGGCGCTGCGCTGGGCGCTGAAAGAAGGCTTGCCGTCGCCCTTGTTTGCGCCCGCCATGAAGATGGGTCAATTGGTGCGTGAGCTGTTGCCCGCCAGCCTCAAAGCCAAGGTGCCCGCCCCGCAAGACAAGGGCCAATGGCCAACAACCACGCATGCACGCAAGGTGCTCATGCTGGCGGGCTGCGTTCAACCGGCCATGATGCCCAACATCAACTTTGCGACGGCTCGGGTCCTCGATGCAGCAGGCATCCAGACCGTGCTGGCGGCGGGCGAGGGTTGCTGCGGTGCCGTCAAATACCACCTGAACGATCAGACCGGCGGCATCGCCAACATGCGCAACAACATCGATGCCTGGTGGCCGCACATCGAATCTGGGGTGGAAGCCATCGTGATGAACGTGTCGGGCTGCGGCGTCATGGTCAAAGACTATGGCCATATCCTGGCGGGCGACCCGCAGTACGCCGCCATGGCCAAGCGCGTGAGCGAACTCACCCGCGACCTGAGCGAACTGCTGCCCGACCTGGTGCCGCATCTGCAGCCCAAGCTCAAACACAAGGCGGGCAAGCTGGCCTACCACCCCCCCTGCACCTTGCAACATGGTCAAAAACTCAAAGGCGGTGTTGAAGCGGGCCTGACGACGCTGGGGTTTGAGATTCAAACCGCTTGCCGCGACGCCCACCTGTGCTGCGGCTCTGCGGGCACCTATTCGGTGATGAACCCGGAGATTGCCACCGCCCTGCGTGACCGCAAGCTGGAGGTTCTGGCCGAGGTGAAGGCCTCGACCATTGTGTCGGCGAACATCGGTTGCATTACCCACCTGCAAAGCGGTACTGGCACCCCGGTGCGGCATTGGGTTGAGGTGCTGGACGAGGCCTTGCAGCCAGGGTAGCCTGGGTGACACCGTGGTTTGACGGCGAGTGGGCTTGTGCGTAACCTCCACGCCCAAACCAACGGAGACATCCATGCAGTTCCTTCCCTTGTGGACAACAGCCGCTGTTGTCATTGGCGCGAGCGCTTTCGCCGCTGACCTGCCCCAACCGAAAGAAGCCGACTGGATGGTGCGCGACTTCAAGTTCCACAACGGCGCCAGCCTGCCCGAACTTCGCTTGCACTACACCACGCTGGGCGACCCCAAGGGTGAGCCAGTGCTGGTCTTGCATGGCACCACAGGGTCGGGCACCGGCATGTTGAACCCCAACTTTGGGGGTGAGCTGTTTGGCCCAGGGCAGCCACTGGATGCCAAACGCTACTTCATCATCCTGCCCGATGCCATTGGCACGGGCAAATCCAGCAAGCCGTCAGACGGCCTGCGTGCGCAGTTCCCTGCCTACAACTATGACGACATGGTCGCCGCACAGCACCGCCTAGTCACGGAGCACCTGGGCGTCAAGCACCTGCGCTTGGTGATTGGCAATTCCATGGGTGGGATGCAGACCTGGATGTGGGCGCAGAAGTACCCTGATGCCATGGACATTGCCGTGCCCATGGCGTCCATGCCCACCGAGATGTCTGGCCGCAACTGGATGTTGCGACGTTTGTTGACCGAGTCGATCCGCAATGACCCGCAGTGGATGGGTGGCAACTACACGCAGCAGCCACCCAGCCTGCAGTTTGCGTCTGTGTTTTACAGCACGGCCACCATTGGCGGTAACCAGGGTCTGTTCAAGCTCGCCCCCACCCGGGAAAAAGCTGATGCTTTGCTCAAGCAGCGTTTGACTGGCCCGTTTGCGGGTGACGCCAACGACCACCTGTACCAGTGGGAATCGTCCCGTGACTACAACCCGTCGCCAGGTCTGGGGCAGGTCAAGGCGACCTTGCTGGCCATCAACTCAGCCGATGACGAGCGCAACCCGCCCGAGCTGGGCGTGATGGCAACCGAAATCAAGCGTGTGAAGAATGGTCGCGTGCTGCTGATCCCCAGCAGCCCAGACACCTTTGGACATGGCACCACAGCGTTTGCCAAGTTCTGGAAGAAAGACCTGGCCGACTTGCTTCAAACGGCGCCGCGCTTGGCACCCTGATGGTCCTTGGGCCTATTGCTTAGGCTTTGAGGGCTGCTTCAATGTCCTTCGCCATGCCTTCGGGCTTGTCCTGCGGTGCATAGCGCTTGATCACCTGGCCGTCTTTGCCGACCAGGAACTTGGTGAAATTCCACTTGATCGCCTTGCTGCCTAAAAAGCCGGGCGCTTCGGCAGTCAACCAGCGAAACAGCGGGTGGGCGTCGCCGCCGTTCACGTCGATCTTGCCCATCATCGGGAAAGTGACGCCATAGTTCAGCTGGCAAAAGCTGCTGATCTCGTCATTGCTGCCTTTGTCTTGCGATCCAAACTGGTTGCAAGGGAAGCCTAAGACCACCAGGCCTTGGTCGCCAAATTGCTTGTGCAGTGCCTCTAGGCCAGCAAATTGCGGGGTGAAGCCGCAGGCGCTGGCGGTGTTAACCACCAGCATGGCTTTGCCTTTGAACTGGTCCAGCTTCACAGTCTTGCCCGTGATGTCCAGGGCGTCGAAGTCGTAAACGGTTTTCGTCATAAAAATCCTTGTTGACTCAGGTAGCTGGGGGTAAGGCAATGCTGAACAAGTAGCCGGATACCGCGTTTGCGAAAAAACAGGCCATATCGTAGGCGTTCGGGCGCCGGCGCGGCGTACGGATACCTGTTCAGCATTGCCCTAAGCTTGCTTTTTCGAGGCCAGTACAGCCGCCAGCACGATCAAGCTGCCGCCTGCCAGGGTGCGCAGCGTCAAGGTCGATGCGCCCCACCAGGCCGATGACACGGCGGCAAACAGCAATTCCGACAGCATGATGAGGGATGCGGTCATCACGCCTAAGCGCGTTGCGCCGTATTGAAACGCCAGGTTTCCGGCAACAAAGGCAAGGGTCAGGCCTGTCAGCCAAAGCATCCACGGCCCATTGGCGGAGGAGATGCCTGGTACCAGACCCTGCTGCCAAGTCACCAAGGCCACCACCAATGACGCCGAGGCACCGCCAGCAAACATGGCCAGCACGCGGCTTGCGGGGTGGGCGTCTGGCACTTTGCGCATGATGGTGTTCGTCAGCGCAAAGGCAAACCCGCCCAGCAGCGCCAGGTAGTCGGCCAGGCTTTCAGGAATGGGCCAGGGCGAATCGGGCGACTTCATCACCACCAGCACGCCCGTGAGGGCCAGCACCAGTTGCAGCCAAGTCTGGCGCGTGGGCCGCTCACCCAGCAGCCACCAGGCCAGCAGAACCGACCAGGCTGGCATGGTGTAGAACAGCAGCGCCACACGCACCACGTCGCCAATGGTCATGGCCCAGTTGAAGCTGAAATTGGACAAACCCGATGCCACCATCAACACCCACAGCCAGGGGTAGGTGAAAAGGCCCCGCCAGGCTTGCGGGTGCCACAGACAAGCCAGCAATACCGCCACACCAAACACAATGGCGGTGGCCCATAGCGGGTGCACGCCTAAAGCATTGAGTTCGCGAAACGGTAACCAGGAGACGCCCCATACCAAGGCGTTGAAACACAGGGCAAAGGCGGGAAGCAACGAAGGCCGCGCCAGCGCTGGCGCGCTGGCGGCGTCAGCCATGCAGGTTATCGTTGCGGGCGATCTCGAGGAGGTGATCTACCTCGTCTTTGTATTTGATGCAGTTGCTGTCGTGCCAGCGCATGATGGCAAACATCAGGCCCGCGATGATCAGCCCAAAACCGATGATCGCACTGAAGGACGACAAACCCATGCCAATCGAGAGGCTGTAAAAGCTGCCCAATGCAAAGATGCATGCCTGTTCATTAAAGTTTTGCACCGCAATAGACCGACCAGCTCCCATCAGGTTGTGGCCCCGGTGCTGCAGCAGGGCGTTCATGGGCACCACCAAAAAGCCCGCTAGACCGCCCAAAAAGATCAAGAACGGCACGGCCACCCAGACATTGGTGATCACATTTAGCAAGATGAGCATCAAGCCCATTGCCATGCCGAGCGGGATGACGCGTGTGGCCATGTCCAGCCGCATGCGCATGGATGCCACAACGGCGCCCACTGCCAGGCCTACAGACACGACACCTTGAAGCGCGGTGGCTTGCGTGGTGCTGTAACCCAGCGCCGCCGCCGCCCAGGCCAGCACAATGTACTTAAGGTTACCGCCCACACCCCAAAACAGCGTGGTGGTGGACAGCGAAATCTGCCCCAATTTGTCTTGCCACAAGCGTTTGTTGCAAGACCAGAAGTCGGGCAACAGCGCCATGGGGTTAGGGGGAATGGGCCGCATCGTCACCCCGGTGTTGGGGATGCGTGTATTGAACCAAGCGGCGATGGCGTAGACCACGATCAGCACCGAAATCGCAAACTCAGGCGCGGTGTCGATGCCGGTATCGATGAGCGGAAAGTCAAAGGCCAACATTTGGCTTGCAACCGCTTTGCCCACCAATTGACCGCCCAGCAAGATGCCTAGGATGATGGACGCAATCGTCAAGCCCTCAATCCAGCCATTGGCCTTAACCAGTTGGCTGGCGGGCAGCAGCTCGGTCAGAATGCCGTATTTGGCAGGCGAATACGCGGCCGCGCCCAAGCCCACAATGGCGTAAGCCACCAGTGGCGGTGCGCCAAACAGCATCATCAGGCAGCCCACCACCTTGATGGCGTTGCTGATGAACATGACCTGGCCTTTGGGCCGAGCGTCGGCAAAAGCGCCTACAAACGGTGCCAAGGTCACGTAAAAGAAAGCAAACATGGGGATCAGCACCGCCTGTTGCCACTCAGGCGCGTGCTCGGATCGCATCAACTCCACCGCTGCAACAAACAAAGCATTGTCAGCCAGCGAGCTGAAAAACTGCGCCGCCATGATGGTGAAAAAACCGCGCTTCATGAATTCTCAAGGTTCAATAGTTAGACACAGTGCAATGGAGCACTGGTGCAAAAGGCGCGTGTGGCCTGACGAGATGCGTGGGGCGGCTAATAGGATGTCTCCATTCAAAAGCGGTTATATCATGAGCTTTTGCTCCGCTAGCCAACTCAGCCATGCCCCGCCCCATCCTCGCCACCATCCATACCGATGCTTTTCGCCACAACCTGGAGCGCTTGAGGCAGTCTGTTTCTGATGCGCGGATTTGGGCCGTGGTCAAAGCCAATGCCTATGGTCATGGCATCGAACGCGCATTTGATGGTTTGCGCGGCGCTGACGGTTTCGCTTTGCTGGACTTGAACGAAGCCGAGCGCGTGCGCGCTTTGGGCTGGCGCGGTCCGATTTTGCTGCTGGAAGGCGTGTTTGAGGCGCGCGACCTGGAGCTGTGCTCCCGTTTAGGCCTGTGGCACACGGTGCATTGCAGTGAGCAAATTGACATGTTGAGCGCCCACAAGACCCAGGTACCGCACCGCGTCTTCTTAAAAATGAACTCTGGCATGAACCGCCTGGGCTTTGCGCCTCACAGCTACCGCAGCGCTTGGACGCGGCTGAACGCTTTGCCCCAGGTCGACGAGATTTCGCTGATTACCCATTTCAGTGATGCCGACGGCCCCAAAGGTGTGGACGCCCAGGTCCAGGTATTTCAGGCCACGACGGAGGATTTGCCCGGCGAGCGATCCATCAGCAACAGCGCAGCCACCTTGCGCTTTCCCGGCTTGAAGTCAGACTGGGTGCGCCCCGGCATCGCGGTGTATGGCAGCGCCCCGGACTACCCAGAGCACGACGCCGTGCATTGGGGCTTGAAGCCTGCCATGACGCTTGCTGCAAAAATAATAGCTACTCAAGAGCTTCAGCCGGGCGATACGGTGGGTTATGGGTCCAGTTTTGTGGCAGATCAGCCTTTGCGCATTGGCGTGGTGGCATGTGGTTATGCCGATGGCTACCCACGCCATTGCAGCACCGGAACCCCTGTATTGGTCAACGGCGTGCGCACCCGCCTGGTGGGGCGGGTCAGCATGGACATGGTGACGGTAGACCTGGCACCGGTGCCACAAGCTGGCATTGGCACAGAAGTCACGCTATGGGGGCAGGCGCAAAACGGCACCGTGCTGTCGATAGACGAAGTTGCCAAGTCAGCCGGTACGGTGGGCTATGAACTGATGTGTGCTGTGGCGCAGCGCGTGCCGTTCACCGTACAGGAATGAGCATCTGCGTTCAGTTCGACTTAATTTCTTGATGAACCTGTAGGGGAAATCGCGCCGGGCTTGCGCGATTGTTGGGTCCATTTGTATAATTTAATACTTATTTAAGTGTTTAGTTAATAAAGAAAATTATGGTGCAACACTGTGATTGCAAATTGAAGGACGACAGCCCATGAACTCATGTGATTTGCCTGAAAAACCCTATTGGCCAGCATGGAAGGCAGGCCTTGCCCTTGGCGTCGTCCTGCTGTTGACCTTTGTGTGGACCGGGCACGGCCTCGGTGCGACCGGCTTCACTACCCGGCTGACAGCCTGGCTGGGTGGGGCGGTGGCGCCAGCATGGACGCTGCACAACGACTACCTTGGCCCCATGCTTGAAGGTGGCAAGGTCATGTCATCCTGGATTACCTGGCAGGTGCTGGGGGTGTTCATTGGTGCTGCGGTGTCTGCCTGGTTTGCTGGGCGCATGCGCTGGCGGGTTGAGGGCGCTATGGCATCCGGCACAGGAAATCGATTGATCAAGGCATTGGCGGGTGGCTTGCTCGCAGGCCTGGGCGCCCGCATTGCAGCGGGTTGCACAAGCGGTGTGGGATTGTCCGGTGCAGCCGTTCTGTCCGTCGCCGGATTTGTATTCTTGGGTGCCTTTTTTGCGGCAGGATTGATCGCTGCACGCTTGAGCGGCGGAGGTGTGCGGTGATGGCAGACATGATTTCCGGCTTGGTGCTCGGCTTTGGCTTTGGTTTTGTGTTGGAGCGTGCGGGCTTTGGCAGTGGGTGCAAGTTGACAGCACAGTTCCGCCTGACCGATTGGTCGGTGTTTAAAGTCATGTTCGGTGCGATTGTGTTTGCCGCGGTGGGCATGTATTTGCTGGGCTTGGTAGGCGTGATAAAGGCAGATGCACTCTATGTGCCAGTACCGTACCTCTGGGCAATCGCCGCGGGTGGTGCCTTGATCGGGGTAGGCTTTGCGATCGGTGGTTACTGCCCCGGCACTTCGGCCGTGGGTGTGATGACAGGGCGACTCGATGCACTGGTTTTCTTTGCGGGCCTGCTGATAGGTACCTGGCTATTTGCAGGGGCATTTGAATGGCTGGACCCTCTGACAACTGCAGGTGAATTTACCCGGGGGGACCGCTTGCCAGAGGCGTTGAACCTGCCTGAATGGGCCGTGCTGCTTGGTCTGATAGGCGCGCTAATTGGTGTTTTTTATTTAGGCGGATGGTTTGAAAAACGCGCCCAAAGCGCGGTTTAAGCCCTGTCGATAAACCTTTCTATTTCATTGCATACCCATAGGAGAGATTCAATATGAAACGCAAAGTCCCGACCTTGGCAAGCCTTGTCTCTGCACTGGCCCTCAGCGTTACAGCGGTGGCACCCGTGCGCGCGGCAGACGCACCAGCACCTAAAGCTGAAGAAAAAACCAACCCCTGCGCCGGGGGCGCCAAGCGCCGTACGGCATCCAATCCTTGTAGTGCCAATCCTTGCGCTGGTAGCAGTCGTCGCAAGCGCGACGGAGCCGAGAACCCTTGCGCTGGCACCAAAAAGTAACCAAGAAGACCTGCACAGGATGGGTGAGCCAGTTCAGCCGATTCGCAGAGCGCTTACGCGTCAGCTTGGATGGGCAGGCCGTGGTCGGTGCGCACTAGACCCTTTGCTTGGAGCAAGCCGCGCCAGCCTTGCATGGCAACACTACCCGGCGCGCGATGCACTCTCCGCCGACGGTAAGTGGCAGTTCTATTACCACGCGCACACGCTGGGACGCACGCCAGGTGAACACGGGCATATTCACCTGTTTCGTCGGGATGCACTCAGTCGCCTGACACACCAGTTTGCCTTGTCACTGAATCCGCAGGGAAACCCGAGCGCCTGGTTCACCACAAATTTGTGGGTAACTGGCGGGCGGTGGGGGCGAGCGCAATCCGTCATCAAGAGCCTCCCGCACGTTGATCTACGTTTGACAGGCGGCCCGTTGAGCGGTGTTGCCCTGTGGCTGACCGACCTTATCCAGGCTTACCAGTCCGGACTTGTTGAGTTAATCCAGGAACGCGACACAGCGTTGGGGAAATTCGAGCTTCAGCAGGGGCTCACCAAACGCCGCTGCCTTGTGGACAGGCGACTTGAGGTGCTAAGTACACAAGCAATTCAATGGCCGCAAGACGCCTTGCGGCTTGCATAGAGTTTCAACAACCCGGAGACATTTCCATGAATACAACTTTTCGAACCTTGCGTTCGGCCATCACGGGCGCGTTGGCCCTTTCCGCTGCGACGTTTAGCTGGGCATTGACGGTGCCTGGCCCCGTGGTGTCCCCTGAATGGGTTCAGCAAAACCGGGCCGAACTGACGGTGCTGGATATTCGCGCCAACCAGAAGTCTTTTACTGCAGCTCCGCAATTTGAGGTCGATAAGAAGACCGGCAAAAAATTCCTTGCCGAGGTCGGTGGGCACATTCCTGGTGCCAATTGGGTGGACCCCAAACTGATGCGCACCGACCGCATGGTCAATGGCCTGAAGGTGCAGTTTATGCTGCCTGAAAAGGCCGATTTTGAAAAACTTGCCCGCGGTTGGGGTGTGCCAGCAGGCAAACCCATTGTGATTTCGACGCTCGGTCAAGACGGTGCAGACTTCAATGATGCAACCCGCCTCTATTGGCAATTCAAGTACTACGGGGAAGACAACATCGCCATCGTCAATGGCGGCACCACGGCCTGGCTGGCCGAAGGGCGTACTTTCAGCACCGAGCCCTCGGGACCAGTCGCTGGAAACTGGGCTGCAACGGCGGAGCGCACGGAATTGCTCGCAACGTCTGAAGATGTTGAAAAGGCCTCCACCGGGCAAAGCTCGCAATTGGTCGATGCGCGCTCCAGCTCGCAATTCCTGGGACTCAGCAAGCGCGCAACGGTTGCAGCCTATGGGCGTGTCGCCGGCGCCAAGAATGTATCCAGCGAGCTGCTGGTGACTGAAAGCGGCGACGCGGCCCGCATACTACCGAACGCCACTTATGCCAACGTGTTCCGCCAAAGTGGTGTCGACCCTCAAGCTGCAACCATTACCTATTGCAATACCGGCCATTTGGCATCCGGCGCCTGGTTTGTGCTTTCAGAGGTCTTGGGTAACAAGAAAACCCGCTTGTACGACGGCTCTATGCACCAATGGGCCCTGGAGAAGCGGCCCATGGTGTCTGTTAACCAAACGCCATAAAGCGCTCCAAGCGGCCTTAAATTTGTATCAATTCGTAATTTAGGGGTATTTTTGCCGTCAAGGGCAGGCTAGATGTCTATTAGCTATAACGGATTCATGCCGCCTTGTGCCTCTTCTTTGGACAGTTCCAGCAGCGCGCAGCCAGTCGGTGCGCCTGGCGCAGTTGCCCACTCGATGTTTGACCGCATCAAGGACGGCGCGCTGCTGGCGCACAAGCAGGTCTTTGAGGCCACCTCCATTGGCATCATGGAGGTGATCGACCAGCGCATCGTCCGCTGCAACGACGCCGTTGAAGAGATGTTTGGTCACCCGGCGGGCGCGCTGGTGGGGCAGTCAGTGAGCCAACTCTACGCCGACATTCAAGATGCCGACCTTGAACACCTGCGCCAATTGCGTTTAACCAGCCAAGGTCAGGATTACAGCGTTGAGCGCGAATACAGCAGACGCGATGGCAGCAAATTTTGGGCCAGAGTGCTTACCCGGCCTTTGACTGAATTTGATGGGAAGTCTGCCCACCTGTGGATCATCGAGGACATCACCGAAAAGCGCGCCGCCGCCCAGAAGATGGAAGACGCCGCGCGCCAGCAAGACTTTATCTTTGAAGCCATTGGACACGGCCTGATCTTCATCATCAACCGCGTCATCCAGCGCTGCAACCGCGTCATGGAAGAGATGTTTGCCTACGGCCCAGGCGAGATGATCGGCCAAACCACCCGCGTGATTTACCAGTCTGACGAACAGTTTGCCGAGGCCGGTGCTCAGATCTACATCCCTATTTCTGAAGGCCGTCACTACGAGGGCGAGTGGGAGTTCAAGCGCAAAGATGGCTCGCTCATGTGGGGGCGTGTTTACGGGCGTCCCATTGATTTTCATGATGTGAGCCGAGGCTCGGTCTGGGTCTATGAGGACGTCACGCTCAAGCGCAAGGCGGTGGCTGAACTGCTGGCGGCCAAAGAAGCCGCCGATGCGGCAAGCCAGGCCAAGAGTGACTTTTTGGCCAACATGAGCCACGAAATCCGCACGCCCATGAACGCCATCATTGGCATGTCGCACCTGGCGCTCAAGACCCATCTGGACACGCGCCAGCATGACTACGTCAGCAAGATTTTGAACTCGGCCCAGCATTTGCTGGGCATCCTGAACGACATCCTGGACTTCTCCAAGGTGGAGGCGGGCAAGCTGGCGATCGAGCATGTGCCGTTTGACCTGCGGCGTGAACTGGACAACGTGCTCACCGTGCTAGGTGAGCGTGCCGACATCAAGGGGCTCAAGCTCAGCTACGCGATTGACCCTTCTGTGCCCGCCCATTTGGTGGGCGACCCGCTGCGCTTATCGCAAATCTTGATCAACTACACCGGCAACTCGATCAAGTTCACCAAAGATGGTGGTGTCGACATCGCTGTGCAGGCGGTGGATCAGGGCGACGACTCTGTCCTGCTGCGGTTTTCCGTGCGCGATACCGGCATCGGCTTGAGCCCGGCGCAAATGGCGCGCTTGTTTCAAAGTTTCCAGCAAGCGGACAGCTCCACCACGCGCCACTATGGCGGTACGGGCCTGGGTTTGGCCATCAGCAAACGCCTGGCCGTCTTGATGGGGGGCGATGTGGGCGTGGAAAGCCAGGAAGGCGTGGGGTCCACCTTCTGGTTTACCGCGCGCTTGAACTTTGAACGCCGTGATGACCAAGACGCCCTGGCTGATGCCGATGAAGGCGCTACCGATGTGCCCTGGCGACGCGCCAAAGACACCGAACTTGCCTTTCTGGGCACACCCCGGTTTGACGGCGTGCGCGCATTGCTGGTGGAGGACAACGAAATCAACCAGCAAGTGGCCAAAGAACTGCTCGAAGAAGTCGGCTTCACGGTTGACGTTGCCGACAACGGCCTGATCTCTATCAATATGATGAATCAGGCGCTGGATGCACAGCAACCCTATGACCTGGTGCTGATGGACATGCAAATGCCCGTGATGGACGGCGTTACCGCAACCCGCAGGCTGCGCGCCGAGGCACGATTTGCCGATGTTCCTATCCTGGCCATGACCGCTAACGCCATGCAGGTTGACCGCGACCGCTGCAAAGTGGCGGGCATGAACGACTTTGTCGCCAAGCCATTCGACCCGGATGAGCTGTGGCGTGTGCTGTCGCGTTGGGTCGCGCCCATTGCCGAAGGTGCAGAGGGCTCAACGAAGAAAGCACTGCCGCCAGAGCAGGGATGGCTGTTGACGCAGCCGACATTGATCGACACCCATGTCGGCTTGCGCCGCGTGATGGGCAAAAAGCCGCTGTATGTCAGCCTGCTGCGCCGCTTTGTGGGCTCGTTTGGCAACAACATCACCCAGGTGCGCGACTGCCTTGCCCGTCAAGAGATTGAAGCGGCTGAGCGCGCTGCACATACCCTGAAAGGCCTGGCGGCCAACATGGGGGCGAACGAACTGGCGGACGCCGCAGGCGCCGCCGAGAACGCCCTGCGCGCAGAACCTGTCGCGCCAGACATCAGCCGTTTGCTGGGCCACTTGGAGGGTGCGCTTACCCGGGTCTTGGCCGAGTTGCGAGAGGCCTTGCCGCCTGAAGAAGACCTCCAAGCCCTGACCGCGCAGGACCTGGCACAGCTTCAGGCCGTGCATACCCGCATGTTGGATTTGCTCTCCAACGACGACCCCGAGGCCTGTGAGATTTTTGAAGCGCACAGCGCGCGCTTTGCGCAGGTGATGGGGGAGCGCCACTCCGCCTTGCGCGATGCCTTGGACAACTTTGAATTTGAAGCGGCCCTGGCCCTGATGCAAGAGGTCCAGATCGCCTGAGCCGGGGAGGCCCGTTACTTGCGGCGCAGCCCCAGCGCCATCACCGCGCCCACCACAATCAGCGCGCCCAGCACCTGAACAGCGGCAATCGACTGGCCCAAAATCAACCAGGCCAAGCACAGCGCAAACACCGGCTCCACGTTCATGATGGCCGAATTGCCCACCACGCCAAGACGCGGCAGCACCGTGAACATGATGGTGAAAGCCGTGCCGTACA
>ERZ724516.118-NODE-118-length-47568-cov-5.822764_pt1 | contig 47568 bp, 58 predicted proteins | sample MGYA00376049_ERZ724516 | MGnify/ENA primary metagenome ERZ724516 (study PRJEB28724, sample SAMN07190886) | activated sludge metagenome | isolation source: activated sludge of sewage treatment plant in Hong Hong | place: USA: Christiansburg, Virginia | collected... | reverse complement strand
TGATTGTGTTTGATAAGATTTTTTGACATAGTTCCCTTTGATTGAGAGAACTCTCAGTCATGTTTGGAGTTTATTCAGAGAGAGATTTCAAGAATGTATGATTGCTTCAGGCTTGATGGGTTCAGATGTTTTGTCTTCAATGATCTCAGGTGCTGAATGTGCTACTTGCAGATTCACTGGAGTGCTAGGTACTGGTTCCATTTCAATGACCTCTGCGTCGACGTATGGCATGCCTCCCATATCTTCAGGAAAGCAAAGTCTCATGCCTTGTGCGATCAATGTTTTCTTGGTCATGAATGCGGGCTTATCCTTCCAGTTCTTGTTTACAGTTCCATCTTTCTTGGTTTGGACTATCTCACTCCAGGATACTTCTCGTTCAAATGGATTGTCCCAGTCTTTACGATAAATCGTAATCTTGCCTCCTGTCACTTTCTTGGATTCATCTTCGTGAATAACGATATTCCAGCCATTGAGTTTGCCACTTTGCTGTGCTCTTTGTAGGTATACTGTATACGCTGTGACTGGTTGCATATCGTTTTTTCCAAGCTTGGTATTCCAAAAGGGGATAGGGTATATTTCACGCTTGAAGGGATTGAGATTGTTGGCTTGAGCTATTCCGATGAATAATGCTTTTTGCTCATCAGAGATCTCTTGTTTGCATTGAGAGAAAAGGAACTCTTCGATCGTTTCTTTACTCACATGGGGCTGTCAGGTTTTGACAAGCATTTGTTGTTCTTCTTTGGTCATGGGTAAGGAAGAAGGAAATAAAATTATTGCTGAACGCTGAATTTGGTCAGCATCGTTTTTTTGAGATTTTTGAGATATTCAACTTGATCTTTGTTTGGTGTCGCATTTGTTGCTGTCACTGCTTTGACTTCAATAACCTCGGGGAGAGGATCTGATTGTTTGTTGATGAGTGATTTGATCTTGCTCATAGTTGGTTTTCTATCTTGATCTAAAATGATTTTTTCAAAGACACTCAGGAGATCTCAGTAGAAGGTATTGATCTGTCCCAGGAACATCCCACAGTCGTAGAGCTCTATTTTGTAGTACAGATACTTTTGTAATTTCTCAGTTTCAATAAGCATCCTTGCTGATTGGAATAACTCGACTCTTTTTTCAAACTGCGATAGGCTGACCGATTCGATGATGTTGTACAGACCTTTTTTGATCTTCTCATCCATCAAGTCAGATCTTCCTGTGATGGCATTCCAAAGTTTCAAAAACTTCACACCTTCTTTTTCGACAACATTCATGATTTTTTTGAAATTGTCGCCATCTCCCCCTAAAACCCCCTCTTTAACAATTAGGGAAGGAAGGTAATCTTTTTCTAGTTCTATTTCTTTACTCTCTTTCTTATTCTTTTTACTATGTCTGTTTGCTGTTTGATTTGTGTCTGTTTGTTGTCTAACTCTTGCTTGTTTTGTGTCTGTTTGCTGTTCGTTTGCTGTCTGCTCTTGTAGGTAGGGTGCTATGATATCGTAGGTAGTAAAACGGTAAACGTTGATTTGTTTCCTGCCTGCTTTGTTGTCTGATTTTGTGATAAATCAATGTCGGATTAAGTTCTCTAACGCTCTAGTTATTTGTCAGCTTTGTGACGGATTTAATCCAAAGAAAGCATACTCATTCCTACTCATCTTGAACTCTCCTTGTTGCAGTCATTCATAGCTTGGAATAATATATCTTCGTACTCTCTGAGCACCTGCAATCAGGATCGCTAACCAAAGTGGATGCTTTAATAATAGTTGCATTCTCTGGTCGGTTCCATCTGCGAGTAATTTGATAAAATAGTGCATCAGCGGGTAGAAATGAAATAAAGCAGTTCTCCAAGCAGATATAAAAAGACGTTTGTCCTCAGAAGAGAAACAAACATCTTTGTTGTTTCCATACAAAACTCTGAGATAGCGTCATGCTTGAAGAGGTAGACTTTGTAGTACCCATGACGCTACCTCTTCAAGAGTTGTGCATGGTTGTACAGATCCTTGGCGGGAATAAGCGTTTGTGGAATGAATATGCCTACCAATTCAAATCTTGAACCTTTCGGCTCATTCGCTATATACTACATTACCGCACCTTTTACAAGAGTAAATAGCCGATTCGGTGTTAGTCCTATTAAGACCACTTAACAGTACCATGTTTTTTGAATGTTACGAAAGTAAAGGTACTAATACCGCTTTAGCGGTGCGGTATTGGTTGTGTACACATGTAACTATAAAACAGGCAAAAGCAAGTAAATAGAGCTTATATAAAGCACTTAATGCATTATTGAAGATATATTCCCAGATAATCTATCGATCTTTAATGCGTGTTTTAGTGGTGCGGTAAAGTATACAAAACAAAAAACAAGAAAAGTAATAGAAATCAAATACCATAAAGGGTTATACGCTGTTTTATGGTCTAAATCTGTGAATTACGAAAAATACACCCATATGGTGCGTGAAAGTATACAAAAAGTAAGAAACCCGATTATTTTCATTGAAATAACAAAAAAAGACCAGGCTAGTCCTTTTTATAGGTGTAATGCCTGATCTTATTGATTATAGGTGGAGTGGAGTGTATGTCTGGAAGCAAAATCTCTTGAATTTATCAAGGCTTTCTCTATAAGATCTAGTAATGCAGTTAATGATTCATATTCATCATTATCTGTGTAATCGGGTGCAGAAATAGTCCTGTTGACCCAAAAAACTCCTCGGTTGTAATGATTGAGGTTTTTTTATTCAACTATTGACAAATTATATTTATTATTTATATCATATATGCGATTTTGCAAAAAAGTTCTTTAAAAATGAAACAATGGAAGAAGAAATTAAATCAACTGAACAATTAGTTGAAATAATCGAACAAGAAGTGATAGTGAGGAATAATTATGGTCAAGAACCAAAAGGTGGTGGCGAGGTGGCGTATATATTGAAAAATATAATAAAAGAGGGATACATTATAGTATGCTTCTCTGCTGAAAAATCAGCATTTGAATCTACGCACTACGTTGTTACTGCAGTGGTAACAAAAAAACCACCTCTACCAGATCAACCTTCGTCTTATATTCTTAATTGATCTTATTGAAAAACTTTGTAATCATCCAAAATCCTGACTGTATTTTAGTTAGGATTTTTTTTATTGTAAGTTCATCCGAAATAAGAATAATAGAATCAGATTATTATTTTTTATATTATAAAATTTTTTACTCATGCAATTTGTAACAAACCTAAATTTCAATGGTAATTGTGAAGAAGCTTTCAAATTTTACGCTAACGCACTACAAGCAAAAATAGACGCAACTAATTATTATAGAGAAATGCCTGAAGATCCAAATATGCCTATGGATCCAGCTTATGCAGATAAAGTTATGCATTCATCAATTTCTAAGGATGGAAAATTGGTTCTTATGGGAGCTGATTTATTGCCTGGAATGAGTCCAGAATATATTGTAGGAAGCAATCTAGAAATCTGTGTTATGCCTGAAGATAAAGCTGAATGTGATAGAGTGTTTGCAGCTTTGAGTGAAGGTGGAACTGTAGTAATGCCTATGGAAGATCAATTCTGGGGAGATTACTTTGGAGCTTGTAAAGATAAATATGGATTTGGATGGATGATTATTTGTCCAAGTAATAAATAATATTTAACACGCGCTGATTATTATGACAGATAAAGTTGAAGTTCCTGGAGGAAAGTTGCACGAAATGCCTGATGATATACAACAAGCACTCAATGCTAATCCAGACATGATTGCGAATCGAAATAATCTCACTCCGCTTGCACGCAATGAGTGGATTTGCCGAGTAACAATTGTTAAAAAAGCAGAAACGAGAGAAGATCATGTGAGACGTCTTATTGAAGATGTTCGCGATGGTGAAAAAAGACCCTGTTGTCGACCAGGCTGTCCTCATCGTAGAGAAAGTGCAAAGAAATGGTTTAAAAAACTTACATAATCTGAATTGATAAGAGATTTTTTATTGTTTTCTGAGAATATGGATTTTTCTTTTGATGGAGTGGTATCGTGACCAAGTAGTGCGACTGTGATAGGAGAGTGGTATTTTGTAGCGGTTCCTAAACACATAGCTCACCCCAGTTTACAAGGATCGTAAATATAAATGAGTGGAAATTCCTATACAAGTGCAAATTGCATTTGTAAAATGGGAAACTCGTATGTTTTGGTTAAAACAATTACAAAGTTATATTATACCACTAAAAAAAGATATCCGTGAGAAGTTGAGTATAGATGTAAATGATAAAGTATTTGTGGAATATGACATAATTTAATTTAGTTAATTAAAACTCCATGTGAGATAAAGAAATTATTGAAAAAACAGTAAATTTCGTCAAAGAAACTCTCCAAGATGCGGAATGAGGCCATGATTTTTGGCATATATACCGTGTGCGAAATAATGCAAAACATATTGCTACTAAAGAAGAAGGGGCAAAAATGTTGGTAGTAGAATTGTGAGCACTTTTACATGATATTGCAGATTCTAAATTTCATGACGGAGATGAAGAAATTTGACCAATGACGGCGAGAACATTTTTGGAATCATTGCAGATACAGATGGAAATTATCACTCATGTGGAAAATATCATAAGACATATTTCATTTAAAGGAGTAAAAGAAAAACAAACTTTTCATTCTTTAGAACTTGATATCGTACAAGATGCTGATAGATTGGACGCATTGGGAGCGATCGGGATTGCCAGAACTTTTAATTACTGAGGGTTTAAAGGAAGGGGGCTTTATGATCCCAATATCAAACCAAATTTAGCTATGTCAAAAGAAGAGTATAAAAAATCTAATACCCCAAGTATCAATCATTTTTATGAGAAACTCTTTTTATTGAAAGATCTCATGAATACCAAAACTTGAAAAGAAATGGCGCAACATAGACATGAATATATGGTTCAATATGTGGAAGAATTTTATGCCGAACGAAATGGAGAACTATAAAAATGAATTAGCCTAAAATCCTCAACTTGTAACCGTTGAGGATTTTTTTATAATTTAAACCTAATCAGAATATTTTTAAATATTAACCCTTCTTACTCATGCAAAAAATTATCCCTAATTTATGGTTTAATAAAAATGCTGAAGAAGCAGTAAATTATTATCTTTCAGTATTCCCAAATTCTAAACTTATTACTACTACCTATTACCCTACAGAAGGATTGATGGACTTCCAAAAAGATTTTGCAGGGAAAGTGTTAACCATAGATTTTGAAGTGAACGGACAAGTATTTACCGCAATCAATGCTGGAGACGAGTTCAAATTTACGGAAGCAGTATCATTCTTGATATATTGTAAAGATCAAGAAGAGATAGATTATTATTGGAATGAGTTTACTAAAAATGGAGGTGAAGAATCTGTATGCGGACGATGTAAAGATAAATATGGTATGAATCGACAAATTAATCCAGAAAATATGGCTGAACTCATGAATAAACCTGATGCGTATGGTAAACTTATGAATATGAAAAAGATTATCATCTCTGAATTCTAATTCACGATGCCGACTTACGAACGACAGACTACTCATAAGGATATGATAGAAGCGATGCGCAAATGTTTTTTGCCTTATCCAGAAGCTAATTAGGAAGAATTTATAATGGCAATCATCATATTAAGTTTCAATTAGCTCGTTGTTGAACTCATGAAGCTTTTTTTGGCATATCATTATAATTTGATTTTTCTAGATACGTAATCGCAATCAGAGAATTATTTGTTTCATTGAATAGAACTTTTGTACCTCAAGGTAAATGAGAATATTTATTTGATAGTTTAATATATTCTGGTAGTGATTCTAGTGTATACACTGAAATTGCATCCCCTATTTTACCTCATCACAGAAAGTCAATTCTTGCGGATTCATCATATAATCAATATTCTAATAGAAATGATGATACATATCATCAAATAGATCAATGTGCATTTACTTCGTGATCATCAATAATGTTGTTACTTTCATTTAGATTATGTTTAACGTCTCTATATGGTTTATTATTATTGCTTATAGGTAATATTTCACAAAATTCTGATACTATCTTTACGCCGTCCTTAAATGTAGAAACTTGTCGTATATTTTTTCCAGATTTGGTTGCTCATATACATTTTATATCATCATATATATTTAATTTTCATGATATTAATTTATTATTATTGTAGAAAGTAGGAATACGATCAGCGTCTTTGTTTTCTGGAAATTCATAATAAATTGTTTTTGTTACAAATTCTTTATCTGGTATGTGGTATTTTAATGATTGCCAATGAAATACATCTATTGTTCATATAAGTTTATTAAATGGGATTTTCTGTGGAAGAAACCATGAGACTCATTTACTTATATCAGGAATAGCTCATCATGATACATACAGCTTATATGATATTGGTGCATTATTATCATATAAGTATTTATTTATTTTTTCACATATTTCATTTAATCTTTTGTATTCTTTTTTAAATAGTCATCATTCTTCTCATTTATATTTAATTTCTGCTCAAGCTATATGTCATCCTGCACCAAATGGAGCTAATATGATACGTTTACATCAAGAAGGAATTGATCATTCTTTTAAGACAGTATCTAAGCCAAATAGTACGGACGCACCTGACAAATTACCCATATTTTTGTATGTCTCTTTGTGGACTACTATGTTGTGTCATTTTTTTCTAGCTTTACTAATAATTTTTGAATTATCTGATCGCTTTGTTATCATTCTACCATTTGGTTGATGTGGAATAATAAGTGTTTCAGAAGTTAACTTATTAATTGATAATAAAGAAAATATTTCATCCGCTGTATAGAGAAGTGATGTGCTCAATGCTTTGCCATCATGCATTGTTATTTTCTCTCCTTCTGACTGTGAAATAGCTTTTACATTAGTATAATCTACTCACTGTGATATAGCGGATCAGGTTTTCATTATATTCATTTTTGAGTGTCAATCTGGGTTATTCGATATAATCATACTTGCCACTCAATCAGAAAACATTCCAGTTTTAATATCAGTAAGCTCTCTTTGTCCGCTCCCTAGATTATCTCCAGCTGCGACAATATAATTTCTATGCTTAAAATATCCATCACTCTTGATTTGTTTACTTGCCACATCTAACGCATCTCAAAACCCTACACAGGCTGAATTAATATCTTTAGCAATAAATCATTTCTTCTTATTCATTCCTAATTTTGTAGCGATTAAGGATGATAAACTAATTACCTTATCTCAATGTGATCATGAATGTGAAAGAAATATGCCATCAATATCTTCAACAGTCAATCTTGAATTTATTAAAGCTTTTAAAATACTATCAATAAACATATTTTCCACTTTTCATTGGTTTTTTTCTATATAAAATACATTCTCAAGTTCAGTTCTTGAAGTCAAAAATCATTTCTCAAGTCATGCCATAGTACAGATCTCTTCTTCGGAAATTTTTAAATTTCCCAATGAAGTACCTATTCAAAGTATTTTAGTTTCCATCTACTAATCATTGATTTTAATAAATTTATTTAACATCTATAGATAATATTTTATAAAAGTCAATCTTTTTGAACTAAAATTAGTGTTATTGAAATGAAGTATTAAATATATAAAAATTGTTTATACTATGACTTACGAACGACAAACAACCCATAAGAAAATGATAGAAGCGATGCGTAAATGTTTTTTGTCTTATCCAGATTCTCAGGAGGAGATTAGACATTATGGTATCAAACGATTTTTCCCGAATGGTATGCGATGCGATCTGATATTCTATAAAAAATCATTAAATATTCTGAGATTTAATCGTGGGGCATGGATGGTGAGAGAAAATCCAGTATTGGGGTGACTCTTTGATGAAGTGAATAAGGTAATAGCTAAGATGCAATTAGTAACTCCTGATGATATAGAAAACAAAGCTATTCCAGAATTGATTGCATTGATTGCAAAAGCTCCCTCTGGAATAAGATACGATGCTTAGAACTTTTTTATTATCCTTAATATTTATTATGAACTCAGAAATCCAAGAATATAATAATCTCCTTAATGGGGAAGAAAAGAAAATCTGTGATACTCTTGTGGAGGAAATAACAAAACATCTCAAAGGTACGACTTCCAAGATACGACATGGTCATCCGGTGCGATTCTTGGAAGAAAATCCGATCGTGGGATATAGCAAACAAAAAAGAGGAATAGTTCTTCTGTTTTGGAGTGGACAATCATTTGAGGAAGCTGGTCTTTCTGCTGAAGGAACTTTCAAAGCTGCAGAAAAAGTATATACGAGTAGTGATCAAATCGACATTGAAGAACTTGAAAACTGGCTCAAAAAATCTCGGGCTATTCAACGAGATTACAAAAATATAGTAAAATGCAAAGGTCAATTGGAAAGATTATCTTAAACTTATTACACATATTATATTGGAATGTCGAAAAATGTTCTAAAAGCCTCATTTTATGATAGAAATCCGATGGTAGTTGCTAAAGAGCTACTGGGTAAAATTTTAGTAAGGAAAATAAACTGAGAATTTCTGAGTGGGATTATTGTAGAAACTGAAGCCTATTTAGCAGCTTGAGATACAGCTGCGCATAGTAGTAGGGGAAGAACAAAAGCCACTCAAAGTCTGTACAAACCAGCAGGGCATTTATACATCCATGCTATGCATCAACAATCATTGATGGATATTGTCACTGATGGTGAGGATGTTCCTTGTTCAGTATTAATACGCGCTCTGGAGCCTATTTCAGGAATTGAAACCATGAAGAAAAATCGTAATAGTGAGTCTGTGGAAAATCTTACAAACTGACCAGGTAAATTATGTAAAGCCTTGCAGATTGATCGTAATCTTGATGGACTCAATATTTGTTCACTGGATAGTGAGGTCTATGTGCTGGATACTCAGATTTCTGATGAGATCAATGAGTCTATTAGGATCTGAATCACTACCAACAAAGAGCCTTTATTACGTTATTATATCGCGAATAATAAGTTTGTTTCGAGGTGATAATAGTTTGCTTTTGCCTTTAATTTGTTTTTTATAGGAAGGTATTTTTTATTTTTCCTAAATCCTATGTCTCTCAAAAAAATTGCCGAACAAGCTAATATTCTTGAAGAAAGCCTTAATATAGATTTGGATGCCAGTATGCATAAATTTACACAAGAAGTATGAGAATTTAACGATGCTATTCAAAAATACAGAGGTATTTATTGTAAAACAAAATATGAAACTTTGGATGAAGTCTATGGAGAAGCTTCTGATGTGATTTTTAATTTTATCTCTATACTTAATAAGCTTGGAATAAATGCAGATGAGATTGAACAGATGGCACAATGAACCTTAAATAAATTTATTGCGCGCAAAGAACTTTATCTCCCTAAAAATTAATATTTGGATGAAAATTACCATATGTGGAAGTATGATTTTTTATAAAAAATTTAAAGAACTAAAATATCAATTGGAGGATATAGGGCATACAGTATATATTCCAGAACTAGAACCAGAAATGGAAGAAGGGATTCTTTTTGTTAAAGATTCGCTTCAAAATAAATCACAACTTTGAGCAGATCTAAAGTGGCTATGGAAAAAGAAAAATGAAGAAATCTTAAAACATTTTAAGGCTATTGAAATTGGGGATTGTATCTTAGTAGCAAACTATGAAAAAAAATGAATACTAGGTTATATCGGTATTAACGCCATGTTAGAAATGGGTATAGCCGCTTATCTAGAAAAACCAATTTATCTTTTAGATGAAATTCCTAGCCAAGTAGATCGAATGGATGAAATTCAGGGAATGATGCCTATCGTAATTAACTTTGATTTAAAGAAGATATAAAATCTCTTTACACCTCCTCCTCCAATATCACTGCTCATGATCATTGATTTGATCTCTGTCAGAAAAAATCCAATAATTTATGGCACAAAACGTGAGAAAATTGACTGTATTCATCGTATATAGGTAGCGCATATGATTCATTCTCAAATCAATATTCCTAGTAACATTTTGCGAATACTAATATTGAGTGTTCCCGCAATATAACAAATAAGATCAGTTGGAGTAAAGGGTAACATGCTTCGTATGACGATAACGGGTAACTCGTATTTCATTAACCACTTACGAGTTAATTTGATAGAACGTTGATGCTTACCTTCAAAGTAATCATCAAGATGTAGAGCTTGTGAAAAATAATAAATCAAATAAGATGTTATTAATGTACCAGTCATCGTAATAACCCATAATAATCGTTGATTAGTAAACGGAGCGACTGCAAGTAATATGGTAGTCAGAGGAATAAATGTCAGTCCTCTTACCGATACAAACAAAAAATACAGACTATATCCTAATAGTGGTAATACGGCAAATAACACATAAAAACCATGAGTAACTTGATTTTGATATAATGCAAAACATACTCATAAAGTTATCAACAATATAATCCATGAGATCATAATTGGTGCTCTATGATGAAATATCCATTGCATTATTCAAGTTGCTACTTTTTTCATCTCATAATGAGGTATATAAAAATTTTCTAATTTAGAACGTATTTACTTCCTCCAGCATGTATCCTCATGATCGTTGATTTGACCTGTGGCTTGGAGGTGAGCATAGATTACGGTAGAACCTACAAATTTCATTCCCAGTTTTTTGAGATCTTTGGAAATTTGATCTGAGAGGGGAGAGGTAGAAAGTGATTGTCTGTGAGGATCTGATGAATTACTTCAGCTGCGCTGCATAGCGGAGTTTATACCTTGATGGTCTGTATAGTCCCAGATAAACGTATCCCATGATCCATGTTTTTTCTGAATCTCTAGGAAAATCTGAGCATTGGTGATTGCAGAAGCTATCTTCAGACGATTTCTGATTATTCCTGCATTTTGCATAAGTTCTTGTTGTTTAGCTTCCGTGTATTGGCTGATTTTTACAGGATCAAAATTATCAAAAGCTTTACGAAAGTTTTCTCTTTTTGCTAAGATAGTATATCGACTGAGGCCTGCTTGGAAAGTTTCGAGTAGTAAAAACTCAAAATGTTTGCGGTCATCATGCACAGGAATTCACCATTCGTTATCGTGATAGTCCATGTACAGTTTATCTTTGAGGCATCGTCCACAACGCTTCAGTTCGGGCATATATTTCAGATTATAATAAATTTTTATTATCTTTTTGAGTTACGTATCTCATCATTACTGCAAAACTTATAACAGCACAAATCGCGGCTCAGTAATAGATATTATATTTTATGGCGAGGATAAGACCACCAATAAGCGGCCCTACAAACATCAGAAGACTTTGGGTACCAGCGAGCATTCCAGAAAGTTCTCCGATCTCGTTAGGAAGTGCTTTTGACATGATATTTACATTGTATACAGTTACATAATAACCAGAAAGAAGTATCGTGGTGTAAAATAATCCCAAGAATCCATAGAGTGAAGTAGAGTACCCCACAAGCACGTATCCAATAATCAATACGATGTGACTCATTATGATAAGTTGTTTGTTACTGAAGTTTTTAGTCCAGAATTTGGGAACGAGGAAGCCAAGATTGAGAGCTGTAATGATTCCCACAAGAGCAAGATAATATCCATATTGTTCTCCACTTGTTCCAAAAGTAGCATTCATACTCAAAGATTGAGTAGCATTGATCATGAATCCTCCTACGCCAAGTAAGAATAGTGAAATTAAGAAATTTCTCATATCTGGTTTTTTAAAGTATTTTCGTATTACTCAGAAGCTATTATAACTTAGTATTTTTGCAGGATTAGGTTCGTTCGTATTACTGAAGTGCACTACAATAAGAACTACTTCAATAAGAGCAAATAGTGCTCCAAACCAGAAGATAGTTTCTATTCCTCCAAATTTGAGTAATAAAGATCCTACCACTGGACCAACGATAAATCACATTCCGAATAAGGCTCCCATAAGTCAGAAGTTTTTAGCCTTAGTTTCTTTGTCTGGAGAAATATCAGTAAGGACTGCTTGTAGGATAGAAATATTACCTCCCGTGATTCCATTTACCAATCTTGATAGTAGGAAAATCCAGTACGACTGTGTTACTAATAAAATAAGATAAGAAAATAGTGTACCAATAATACACAGAACTAGTGGTTTTTTTCTTCCGAATTTATCTGACCATTGTCCTAATAAAGGTGCAGATAGGAAGGCAAATAAAGAATAGATAGTCAGACCCAAAGTTACTTGAAAATCTGTAATACTGTAATATGCTTTGAGTTCTGGAAATGCAGGTATGATGATTGCTATTCCTACGATATCAAGAAATAGTGTCGTAAAAACGATGGTTTTTTGTAGGTTCATATTCTCTTACTAATGATAAAATAAGCACTATCTATAAACATTTGGACACTGAATACAATTTAATAATATTTTAATATAATCTGAAAAATTGAGAGGAGAAAAACCCCTCTCAAAAAATACCTAGCTTCAATTTCCATCTATACCCAACACGTTGTAAACTCCAACGCTACTCGCCGCAAGCATACTATTCAAAAATGTGGAGTACAAGACTTCATAGGTTTGACTGCTATTTGACCAAGGATCTTTAAAGCGTATCTTATGAATTCCTGTAGACTCATTCCAAGTCAGTCCTGTAAGTAAAACCATATGTCCCGTTCCGACATTGGAATTAGTAGAAATGTAGGATGAACAATTTGCGTCGTTACAGCCCACGGAAGGTTTTACACGAATCAAGGCTACACAAGGTTTTCCAGTACTTATTTTACTCTGGATAAATGCTTTTACCACTTCACGATTGCTTGATCCTCCCCAGGAAGTGCCTGGAAAAGTATACTGAGAGCAGTAAGACCAATTCGTAAAATCACCCTTTTTTGTACCGCTTCCATTTCCCATCATCCCAATATTCGCCAATCTACAAAAGTATCCAAATCCATAGCTTCCATCAAAAACATGATAGCGTTTTGCGTATTCTACCAAGCGTATGGCTCGATCATTGACTCCATAAGGAACATCCATCAAAGCAGGATGATTTACCAAATTCACACCCATCATGTAAGAAGCAATCCCACAAAGATTGGTATTAGGTCCTTCCGTAAATTGGTAATTACCAAGATACATGGGATACGCACACATATTGGGATAGACTCCATAATTTGCATGATTTTTCCATCCACTTGGTACTCGATTTTGCCACACATAACGGAAGTTGGAAAGATTTACATTCCAGGTTCCGCTTTCACGCACTGTAATTTCTTGTTCAGCAACTTGTGATTTTACATTCACAGTTTTTACAAAATCATCCTTTTGACAGGAGAGTAGAGATAGCATGGTAATCCATACGATACTCACAAACTTCATTTTTCTCACAATAATAATTTTAATTAATTTTCTATAATCTGATTATTTTTAATAAGTATAATCATAAACTCTCATAGTTTACTGTTGCCAGGAGATATGAGCTCCCCGTTATTCATGCTTTCCTAGGAACATAATAACAGATGTTAACAATGCATGTATGTAAATCACAAATAAGAATAAAATTGAATACAATAAGAAAATAAATAAAACTACGATATGCAACTCGATAAGAATACGATACAGGAATTTCAGAATACTATCTTTTCTTGGTATGAAAATCACAAGAGAGACTTAGCTTGGAGAAATACACAAGATCCCTATGCTATCTGGATTAGTGAAAGTATGCTTTGTCAAACTCAGGTGAGTAGAGTAAAGGGATTTCATGAAACACGAATGTCTGTTTTCCCTACGGTTGAAGATTTGGCCTCAGCTTCTACAGAGCAAGTCTTGAGATATTGGTCAGGACTTGGATATAACAATAGAGCTCTCAGACTCAAGAAAGCTGCTATGGAGATTATAGCTCACGGCGCTTTTCCTTCAGATTATACTACTCTTATTACTTTACCAGGAATTGGAGATTATATAGCCAATGCTATTTTAGCCTTCTCCAAGAATGAAGATGTAGTAGTTGTGGATACCAATATCAGGCGTATTATGCTTCATTGGTTTGGAGATGTAATCGAAAAAGAAGAATGACCTGAATCCAAAATAATCAAACAACTTGTGGAACAAACCCTTCCTCATGGAAAAGCAAGAATCCGATACAATGCTTTGATGGACTACGGAGCTCTCGAACTTACCGCAAGAAAAGCATGAATTCCCTCTCTTACCAAGCAATCAAAATTTGAAGGCTCAGTAAGACAGGTGAGATCTTCATTGGTCAAGTATTTACTTCAACAAATAGATCGCACGATGACGCTTGATTCCATAGATTTGATGTTTCCAGAAAGATTAGACATAGCCAATATACTCTTGTCAATGCAAAAGGATGGTCTTATAGAAATAAGTGGACAAAATATTTGGATAAAAAAATAGTTTATGTATCATCATGAAAGTAGTAATTTAAAATTATCTCTAGAATTGCATGCTTCTGATTATTATTTCATTTTTTGCAGGAATACTCACGGTGCTTGCGCCTTGTGTTCTTCCTATATTACCAGTAATTTTTTCTGGAAGTGCGTCTTGAGCAAGTAATAGTAAAGCATGGAGAATCATAATTTCCTGTTTAGTTTCTATACTAGTATTTACACTTTTATTCAGATTATCAGTAGAGTTTATCAATATTGATCCTAAAATATGGGTATATTTTTCGAGTGGAATTATAGTATTTTACGGACTGACTTTACTTTTTCCAAGTTATCGAGATAAGATTTCATTATTTTTATTTGCTAACAAACCAAGCACTCTTACTGAAAATGCCTGAAAGCATACATGAGTTTGGTGAGATATATTATTAGGTATTTCTCTGGGGCCTTTGTTTTCTACCTGTAGTCCTACCTATGCGCTTTTGTTTTCTGTAGTTCTTCCTTCGAGCTTCCTTTTCGGTCTTATATGTATGATTGCTTATGTGCTAGGATTTGGGATTATTCTGTATGTCTTTGTCATAGGATGAAAAAAAATAATCAGAAAATTTGCACCGCTAGCCAACAGTCATGGCGTATTTAAGAAAACTTTAGGAATAATTTTGATCCTCGTTGGAGTTCTGATCTTCACAGGAAAAATCTCCAATATAGAATCAAGTTTTGCAAAATACTTACCAGATTTCAATCGTATGGAACACTTTTTCATCAAAGAACTCAATCTAGGTATTACCAAATAATAATTTCTTATTTCAATCTACTTAAATCCACTTAAAAACTGGATTTTTTATTTTATAGCAAAAAAGAGATATTAGCTATTTTACTATTGACAAAATATATAACAATCTTATTAAATGTATATATTTTCATACTAAACTATGAAAAAAACATTTATAATTTTGATAAACAATTATGAAAAAACTTATTATTGCTACTTTTCTAACTACGCTTCTTATCTTTACAAGTATGGTGTTTAGTGAAGATGAACTTCCAGTCCCTAACCAATGAGGATGAGTTTATACTCCTACTCCACTTCCAGAACCAGTTACTTACAATCCCAATGTTATCACACTTCAAGGTACAAACTTTATTGTTAAATACAGAAGAGTTATTAAGTACAGAACTAGCAAAGCAGATCAAGTAATCTTATATCAACCAGAAGAATCAAATGTATTACCTGCTGTGGGAGCTGATACCACAAGAAAGCTTTCCATTCCAAAGAACTAAACACCAACCTTTAATTTTTCTGATGATTTAATGGATAATGTGATTAATTGGCTAGAGTTCCACAAACTCTCCACTTAACAAAAACAAGAGTTGATAGATAAACTATCAAGAATTAATAAAGCTAATCTTGAGGAAACAGTAGCTTGAAATTTGCCCAAAGATCAAAAAGAAGATATTGCTGACATTTTACAAGAAACTCCAAAAACTCTTGTAGATATTGAATATAAAGGAGTTTACTTTAACTCTTCTGTTCCTAAAAATGATAATTCAGGTAAGCAAGAAGTCTTCAATATAACTTTTGAAAACAAACTTACTCTCGAACAAGAAACAGTTACCTTTGCAAGAAACAAAGGAATTAAAAAAGTCTTTGATAATCAAAACATATCAGTAATAGATTGTAAAAATACTCTAGAAGCTACACAGGAACTCAAAAAAATATTTGTGAATTATAAACAAAATTTCCCAGAATTATGGGAAACTGAAGACTGGTTTAGTATTAATAATCCCTCTGTTTTGTTTAAACTTTTCGATACTATTCAAAATAATTATTATGCTGGTTATCAGAATTGTGTTGGTACTTATTATGATAAAGGTTCTTGCTCTTATCAGTGGTTCCCTTTATGTGTAGATGATGAGATGGTGAGCTTGTTTATTCCTTATAATCTTAAGAAAGCATATTTTGAAATTGGAAATGATAAGAGTGATGCTCGTCTGGTTTCAGCTTTTAGTAACCAATAATCTCATCAATTTATAATTCTCTCTTTTTTTATAAAAACGCAACATAATCAGAACTGAGGACTTGATTTTTTGTTTGAACAAATTATAAGTAGTACAGTTGTACTACTTTTATATTGTAATTAAATCCACTGGATGGCAGATCGTTTGCAATATTTCATTAATCAGCTTATGGATTATTTCTATAAGCAAAAAACTCTTCCAAGCTACCGTGAGATGAAAGACCTTTTTGATGTAAAAGGAACTCGTAGCGTAGCACTCATTGTGGAAAAACTCGTAGATCATGGATTCCTAACAAGAGGGGAGAAAGGTTTACTCCCTGGATCTAGATTAAGTTCAATACCTGTGTTTGAATCTGTGAGTGCGGGATTTTTTGCCCCACCTACAGAAAACAGATACGAGATTAGTCTGGATAATTATTTGGTGGATAAACCTCAGGATACCTATTTCGTAAAAGTAAGAGGAGACAGTATGAAAAACATAGGATTACTTTCTGGGGACTTTGTAGTAGTAGATAAAAGTAAGATTGATCCCAAGGATGGAGAGATTGTTATTGCAGAAACTGAAGATGGAGTAACCGTAAAAACCTATAGAAAAAAAGGAAATGAAGTGTGGTTACAACCTGAAAATGAGGAGTATCCAGCACTTATTCCTACAAGTGAAACAAGAATATTGGGAAGTGTAATAGGGAGCTTTAGAAGATTCTAATAACTAAGATTTTATTATACTGCTTTAATAAAATTACATTTTTTCAACTCTGGGCATGTGTAAAAGCTTCAGAGTTTTTTCAAATACAATTAGTATACTATGAAGTCGAAGGAGGTTCTGTTTTCTTTCTTCATCTTTCATATCCACAGCTTTGGGTGAGTCATTGTACCATCTATTGAGAAGACCTGAGAGATTGAGAAGATATTGAGTGATAATATGAGGTTTGAGAAGTTCGAGAGAGGTTTTGATCTTTAGAGGGAGCAATGACGCTTCAAAAAGAATCTTCTTTTGAAGGGGGCTAATAAACTGTGTTTGAAGAGTAGTATTTGAGAAGTTACTTGTTCCCTCTTCATTGAGTTTTTGCATAAGACTTCTGAGTCTTACTGCAGTGTATTGAATATATACGCCTGTATCGCCATTCATTTTGGTCATAGTAGGAATATCGAGATTTACATCCTTAGAGATATCACCTTTGGTATCATTGATAATAAGCGCTGATATTGCTAACTTTTGAGCTTGTTCATGATCGCTATTTTCAAACTGCGCTTCAATTGCATTCGCTATTTCGTCTATCAATTCAATAGTTCTAAATACTCCTCCTTTTCTTGAAGACATTTTTTTACCATCTTGAAGGTAGAGACCATATCCTAGATGCTTCATCGCTTGAGGCTTGATATATCCCATATATTCAGCCAAACAAATGATTTGTTGGAAGTAGGCAGATTGTTCTGATCCTACTACATAGATCATATATTCTATGCCCATTACTTGAGACCTAAATTTGCATAATCCCAAATCTCTCAATGCGTATACGCTGCTATCATCAGATTTTTGAATTATTACTACCTGATCTTTCCCTTCTTCAAATTCTTCTATCTGATCTTTGTGGAGCGGACGCCATCCTGTATGATGATCAGTATCTCTTTTCATATACACCACTTGTGCTCATTGAGATTCCACTAAGATATTATTTTTCTCCAATTCAGGTAAAACATCCTTTCCTAGGGTAGTTGCAAATGACTCACCCAAATCAGTATCAAATTCTACTTCGAGTAACCCATAGGTATGAGTAAAATCTTCTAGAGTGAGCTCTCTAATTATTTTCCATAATCAGACTATTACGCTATTATTTTCTTCGAGTAAGCTAAATACTTTTCTTGCTTGATCTTCTTTATCCTCGAGTTCAATCTCTTTAAATTTTGCATAAATAACTCCCATCATGTAGGTAGGATCTGCAAAAATATCATTGATAACACTAGGATTTTGTTTGTACAGATAATCCAATACTACTATAAACTTACCAAAGTTGGTTCCTCGATCTCCAAGGTAATTCCAATTGAGATATTCACAACCAGTTTCTTGAGTCAGATTATACATTATCTGACCAATAATAGTGTTACGAAAATGTCCTATAGTCATGCTTTTCGCCATATTCGGAGAAGAATATTCAAGCATCACTTTGATATTTTGTAGGTCAGAATCTGTGAGAGAACCGTATGTTTTTTCATTGTTTATAATCTGCGACAGAATGGCAACATAATACTCATCAGCTACTACAATATTGATGAAAATACCTACTAATTGAAATGAAACGAGGGGATTAGTGCTTGGTGAAATATCCTGATAGAGTTTTTCTACAAACACTTTGATATTTTCCCCTCCATTGAGTTCAAATATTTCTTTTGTTTTTACTACCAATGTCGCTCCTTCTACTTTTGCTAAATCTATCACTTTTTCAGGCGCAGTATATCACTTTTGTTCTAAAAGTGTAATAACCTGATTATTAATCGTATCAAAAAGATAAGATTCAGGAAACAATTTTTTGGGACTATGAAATTTTGGAATAGTAAAATCCTTAGAGAGATTTGTAAGTTCTTTTGCAGCGCCATTGAGAACTTGTGGTAATTGCACTAAGAGTTGTATGAGTTGTTCCTTCATTGAATAGGTATATGGCTATAAATTTTTATTCTAAGATAACACTTTGTCCTGGTTTGAGAACTTTTGGAGTAGCATATTTATTGAGCATGAGTTGACGTGCAAATTCCATATCGTCAGCTTTGATATTGGGAAATGTATTGTAATGTATAGGTACTACAATCTTTGCTTTGATCCAGCTTGCAGCTGTGAGTGCATCAGTAGCATCCATCGTATAAAAACCTCCGATGGGTAGGAAAGCAAGATCAATATTTCCATTGTCTGATATGCTTTTCAATTCTGGAATAAGATCCGTATCACCAACATGGTAGATTTTTTTCCCTCCTATAGTAATGATTACTCACACAGGAATACATGAAAATTCTGTTTCTAGGATTTTACCATCATGGGCTGCGGGGACAAACTGTATTTCTATATCTTCGTGTATTCGATTATCTCCTGTGTTGAGGCTTTGCATAGGGTTTTTGACTCCTTGAGTTTCTAACCAGCTAACAATGCCTGTAGGAGCAATAATCTGAATTTCAGGATGCTGAGCTACTATCTCAAGCGTATCTCCAATGTGATCATGATGGCCATGAGTAAGAATAAGAGTAGAAATATCTTTATCCAATACTTGCTCCACTGTAAGTTCACACTTCTTATTTCCATTTATAAAAGGATCAATAAGTAGAGATTTATTGCTAGGAAGCATAATTTCTATAAAACTATGACCATGAAAAAAACACTCCAACATTACAGATTACCAAAAAAATAAACACAAATATATTTTATTATTTCTTAATTGTTTTTTGAACTTTCTTTACTCATGCAGTCGTAGTTTTTTTGATATCTTTTACCATATCTTTACCTGCGTTTGCAACAACTTTAGCTTTATTTGCAACATCAGAAACTTTTTCTTTTCCAGTCTCTACCGCGCTAACTGTCATATCTACCACATCAGAAACTTTTTCTTTTCCAGTTTCTACTGCGCCTGTTGCCATATTCATAGCGCCTGTTGCTATATCTTTGCCTTGATCCAATAATTCTTTCCCTTTATTGATAAGAGTACTGCTATCTTCTTTGATGCCATCTTTCACTCCACCAAATACATTTTTAATCCATTCAAACATAATATTGAAATTAATAATATAAAACGATTAATAAAATATTACTCAAGCACTGCGATATTACAAGGTATTTTTAATTATATCATATCTTGATTTATTATTTCTTAAAATTATTATTTGATTAAATATTTATATGTCAATATATTCTATGCGTAATCGTAAAAGAAACCATAATTCACTTGTTATGCCGGATAAAACTGAAGTAATCGAATTTTTAGATGTTTTCCCAAGTATCCATAAAGAAAAACTGTATTCTAAAAGTCCAGAATTGGCTATAGTTTTATTGAGACTTGAAAGTGGAGAGCCTGTGGCTATTGACGCATGGAAAAAAGTAGCTCCAGCTTATCGTGACTATAGCTATCTTCAAAATTCACCAAAGAAAATTCCTGCTCTTTTATCAGATTATATTTTGTCTATTTTCCATAAAAACTCAGAAAATAATACTTTACAATTTAAAATTCATCTTGCCGGAGTAAAATATATTCCTGACGATGGAGGCATACTTTTTTCAAACCCCAATAAAGCTTTAAAATGGTCTCAAGCTTATCTACGCCTTCTGCCTGCACCTGATTTTTCTCAACTTGCTTTAAACCAACCAATTACTGTAAATTTGTCCTGTCAGATGACCCTCAAGGATAGTAAAAACCCTGATAAAATTGATAACTATAATCGAGAATTCAAATGAACTTTTACTACAGATAATGTCATCATACCTTTTTTATTTGATTACAGTTATTTTCATGAAGTGCATGAACTCGTAAGTGAAATAACTAGTAAGGATGGACAATGGAAAGATGATTTGGAAGTTATTCCCAGCGAAAACCATATTAGCCATAGAGACCTTATTGATTCTTCAAAAGATTCTCAATTTTGGGCAAAGATACATGAATTTGATCCAGAGCTTTGTGCGCTAGTGGATTTATATAAAAATGATGCCAAAGAAAATAGACAAAGAATGCTGACTGATATCAATAGTCGTTTTGAATGGAAAAATTTTCTGAATAAGCAAAAAAGTAATTTTTCAATCGGAAAATTGGAATATTTACTAAAAAAAAATATTGGTAAGAAATTTGAAATAATAATCGGAGGAGACTATGATGGAGCCTCAAAGCATAAAACCACCGATCAAAGTTTTAAAACTATCTGGAAAGCGTACCAGCAAGCTATTGGTTATCCTCTTGATCTCCCACATGAATTAATGCAGGATATTGTTACTATACAATGTACGGGCACCATTATGAAGCCTAACTACATTGAATTTGATTTTTCTTTGAGAACTAGTATTAGAAGTGTAACATATTATTTTCCAGAATATCTCAATCTTGAAGAGCTCTTTGGATTTATAAAAAAATCTGCTAATCATGCGGATTTTGATATCCGTTCGATTATCAGATTTGATGACTATGAATAGTACTAAATATCTTTAAATTTGTATATTTCAGTACCGTTGATGATGTTTGAGGTATCAGGAGCTGCAGAACTTGCGTGTAGCACTAAGATTCTATCTTCTAGCGTGATATTTCCCTTAAATAATATTCTGATTATTTCTTTTCCTATTTGTTTTACGTTGTTGTAATCAAATCCAGGAGCAATTTTGTATCCTTTTACAGACCACAAAAGATTGAGATATCTGTAAGCATAATCATTTTTTGTGAAAGTAATAATTGGCACGTTTGGTCTATAACTAGCAAGTCTTGCTGCTGTGTAACCATTTTCTGTATAACAAATCACTGCTTTTACACCGAGTTCAATAATAGATCTGTAACTATTGTAGATAATATAATCGTGAATAAGATATTCAGGATGTATTTTTGCTTGATCGTATGTTATCATTGGTTGTTCAATAATTTGATTTGCGAGTACAGATTCATAAAAACTAATAATAAAATCAGTTGGCTCATCCATATCGATGATATCATCTGAAAACATGAAACAGCTCACTCATTTATTGATATAATTTTTTATGCAATCATCTATAGCAGTTTTTCAAGTGAGTTTTTTACAGTCAATGCCCACAATCACAGGTCTACCATCTGTATTTGAAATCTCAATGAGGTGGTTAATGACTTCGTGACCTTTTTCTTCTCCTACTAAGTTATTGATATCAGATTCATAGATCAAAAATGCATCAATATGTGGCAAGAAATCCTCTAAGTTATCGAGACAATCCATCATCATTACTTTCATTATTAATTTAACATGTTCACCTTTGTTTTTGTTGAGGTGGGCTCTGATTGAGGCTATGTCATCAACAGTTCTTACGTAAGGAATCACGATCATATTCAGATTATTTTGAACTGCCCAAATAAGATCTCTTTGGTCTCTTGGAGTCAAAAATTCGATCACGGGATTGTAATTTGTAAAACTAATAAGTACGTCTGATGCAATTACAGTATCTGCCAGTACTTCTCAGATAAGTTTGCCATCTTGGTTATCTTTAATTTTAATACATTCTTTGTTATCTACTACTAAAATAGCTCATTTAGTAATATCAAGCATCAATGAATAATCTATAAGTAGATGTTCTGAGTTATCTTCAAAAAAATCGCAATAAAGAATTTCTATATCTGCTCATTTTTTGAGTTCCAATGTGTTGAGATTTTTTACTCTTACTTCTGGCCCCTTAAGCTCAAGCATAACAGATTTACCACTATCGAGTTTGCTTACCATTTGTACGTATTTGGTTTTGGAATCATCGTATGCATTATTGAGTTTTATTTTGAATACATCGATGTTATTTATGGCTTTACTCAATACTGTTTCTTTACCTAAAGCATTTCCGATTGGGCATCAAATCTTTCCAAAGTGATGGATCATATTAAATTATAATGAAAATTAAAAAAATAGTCTGAATATATAGAGATATTTATTATTTTAAATACTGACTTAAAAGTATTATAGATTGATTGGTTTACATACGTATGTGAAATTTGGATCATCGATATCTTTTACAATTATTGGTTTATCATTGGAGATAAAATTGAGTTGAAGTTTATCTGATTCTATAACTCTAATTATATCAAGAATATGTTTTCCATTGAGTCCGATTTTCAAACCAGGCCCTGTAACTTCTGCTGGGATGCTTGATTGAGCTTCTCACATATCGATTTGAGATCAAGTATCACAGATTATACTGTCTTCTTTGATATCAAGAATTACAAAATGATTCGTATCTCTAGTAAGAATATTCACCTTTCTGATTGCTTTTTCTATGTCAGATTTATTTACTAATACCGTTGTTTCAAATTTAGTTGGCATAACATTTTCGTTTTCATAGTCAGGGAAATTACCTGTAATAAGAAGTGAAACAAGTTTGATGTAGATGTCCTGAGTTCTCATCTCCAATCCAATCAGATTATTACTCATTACTAATGATACGTCTACTCCGCCCAAGCTCAAATACCATTCCAAACCTCTTTTGAGTTCAGTGATATTATTTTTTGGTATAATAACTTGTAGATTTTCTAAATCACCATCATAATTTACTTTGTAATCAGCGAGTCTCAAGCTATCAGAACCTGCAAATGAGAATTTTTTCAAACCATCATATTCTTTAGTTTTGATAGAAACACCTTGTAGAACAGGTACGAAAGTTTTTTCTTGAATAGCATAATCCACTTTGTTGAAACCTTTGAGTAAACCGAGAGCTGATACGTTATGTGAAACACCTTTAAGTTCTGGTATTCCAACATATTCTGAACCACTTAGGCCTTTAATTTTAATCGTATCACTTACCGTTTTGAGGGTAATAATATTTTTTGACATATCGATCACCATAGTAACCATCTCATCATCGAGTGATTTTACATACTCAGTAAGTGTTTTAGCATCAACAGAAAGAGTGCCAGGCATGTCTATTGTGGCTGGTACTTCTATATCGATGTATTTTTCCATATCTGTAGCGCGGAATAACACAGTATCTACGTTTGCTTTGATATATACGTGCTGTAATACCGGTAAGGTGCTATTTTTGGCTACATATCTACTTGCTAGATCGAGTACACTTTTGAGAATGTTAGTAGAGAGAGTAATTTGCATAATTGTTCACAAAAAGATATTAAAGATGAGTTAGTTATATTTAAAACGTATTTAAAACGAATTTTGTTGTAATAATGTGAATATTTCTGTAAAACTAAAATTTAAAATTCCAAATATATATAATAAAAGGGTAGTTATCAATGTTCACATAATAACTCCACCAATGAGTTCTCACACGCTATGTCCAAGTCTTTCTTTGAGGAGATTAAAATTCTTTCTTACATGTGTTATTTCACCCAATTCTATTCTGAGTTCGCCCAATTGCTTTCTCATTTCATTGAGTAATTGTGCATGTTTTCCCGCTTCAGCCCTGATATTGATGGCATCATACCATATCAATATTCCTATAGAAACACTAATTGCAAAGCTAATACTATTGATTCAGTCCACTACTCCCGTGAGAGTTATAATACTTCAGATAATTGCTCCATGAACGGAGGGAAAACCTCAGGATCTTCGTAGATAGTGTAGCTTGAGTGTTTTTTCAATAGCAAAATCTATGATAATCTTCAGTCATTGGACTAAAATACCAACAAGAAGCGGAATAAGAAAATATGGAAACAAATTTTGCATAGTACGGAACAATCAATATCTATAGTATTGACAAAATCAAGTTTAATTGTTGTCTATTCATAATTTTGTCAAAGGCTAATTGATTTTGGTGCATACATATGCTTTTTTTATCTATCAGGTTAACTTAAGGTATGATTTGTATACTGCTCCCATCAATCTTTTATTGATTGATAATTTATATTCTGATTATTTATAATGAAAAAACTATTCGCAACAGCAGTTATAGCTGCAATTTGATTATCGACTGTATCAACATTTGCATTTACTCCAGATTCAAATGCTGATTTTGGATGAGGAAGAGGAATGATGATGATGTGAGGATTTGAATGAAGATGAGGTCATAAGTCATGAAAAGGAAATGGAGAATTTAAAGCAGGCAAGAAGGATTCGGAATGAGCAAGATTTGGCACAGCAACAGTAGCCGCACTTCAAGCTAAAGACTATGATGCATTTGTAAAAGCATGGAATGCTGATCAAACAAAAGTAACTGCACCAACTCAAGATGATTTTACATCGAGAGTAGAAAGACAAAAAACTCAAGATCAAATGGAAACAGCAATTGCTAACAATGATTATACTTCATTTGTAGCTGCTTTAAAATCTTTACCAGCACCTACCATAAAGAATAAATCAGCTGACGCTACTAAAACAGTAGAACAAAAGATCCCAACTCAAGAAGAATTTACAGCAATGGTAAATCATAAAAAAAATCAAGATCTCATACAAACAGCCATAAAATCAAATGATTACAGTGCTTTCCTTACGGCACGGAATGCAAACAAACCAACTGTACCAACAAAAGATCAATTCACTACAATGACGGAGAGAATATCACAATTCTCACACACAGCACTAAAAAAAGGAGCACAAATTCTGAAAGGAATTAAAAATGTATTGAAGGACCAATAATTTTGATTACTAGCAAAGTGATATGCAACGAAAAACTTCATCTCTTATTGCTCTAAAATTTACACTATATGTAGCGGCTTTACTCTTTTGAGTAGGGCTGCTCATCAATAGTGGATTTTTCTTTCAATGGTACAGGAGTGAAATTACTAAACTTCAACCCAAAGGAGCCATTATCTGAATACAAAATATAAATAGTGATATGAGAAAATCTAAAACTCCTTTATTTAGACCACTTTTTGAAGATGTACGCTCTATTTCACTCTCTCCAGAAATACTTATTGAACTGAAAGAATGAGTGATAGTAGATAGACTTATGCGCGTTGAAGATCAATATATTCTGATCAATAAAAATGTTATTCGTCAAATTCAAAATAATGAACTTAAAGATACAAAAGATATAAAATTCATAAACGTTACACATTTTGTTCAAGCTCAAAAGAAACTTTTATCAGTGACATGGCTGGCAATTCTTGCTTGCGCTTTACTTACTTTTTTGATATCGCGTCGATTTGTAAAATCCTCTCTGGGAAGAATATACGTATTGAGAGATTTTGTAGAAGGGTTAGATATTCATTCACTGGATAAAACCGTTCCGATTGTTGGTCCCAAAGATGATGAAATTCAGATTATTGCCGATAAATTACAAGAATCATTACATCTCCTCCAAAACCAAGCTAATGATCTCAAGAACTTTGTGACCAATGCTAGTCACGAGCTCAAAACACCTTTGATGAGCATGAATTCACTCATTGATTTAGCTGTAAAAACAGGTTCTTTTGAGCAAACAGGAGTCAAACTAAAATCTCAGATAGTAAATATGAACAACCTTTTTGAATTACTTATTGTATTAGCGAAGTATGAATTTAATGAACTGCATGTGGAAAAAATTGATATTGTGCCTCGTATAGAAGAAATCATACAAGGCTTAAAGAAACAATATCCTGATCATCAATTAGATATTTTAATTCCTGATTCTTATCAAGTTCCAGCAAATGAATCTGCTTTTGATAGTATTTTTAGTAATTTACTTACCAACGCTTATAAATTTACTAAAGCTGGAGACACGATATCTATCTCTCTAGAAAATAATATTTTGATTATAAAAGATACGGGTTTAGGAATTGAGCCAAAAAATCTAGATCTTATCTGGGATAGATTCTGGAAACATGATCAGAAAATTTCTGGATCTGGGATTGGTCTGTATCTTGTAAAACTTTTGGTAGAAAAACTTTCTTGGACTATTGAGCTAGAATCTCATGTAGGAATGGGTAGTACATTTATTATCCGTATGAAATAAGAAAATGAAATTATTGCTTGTAGAAGACACTATAGATATCGGAGAATCCATACAACTCTACATGGAGGCCTGTGGTTTTGAAGTAGTGCGAGTGGTGACTGTGGGACAGGCTGAAAAAATGCTTGAAACCACCCAGTTTGACTGCACAATTATTGACTGGATGCTGCCGGATAGGTCTGGAGTAGAATTATGTCAGATCATAAAAAATACTCACCCTGCTCTTCCTGTGATACTAGAAACTGCTAAATTTCAAATAGATGATAAGATAGACTGATTTGATGCGGGAGCCGATGATTATCTTGTAAAACCTTATGATCTGAAAGAACTAGAAATCAGAGTGCGTAAGCTGATAGAAACAAAGGAAAAGATAGAAAACTCACATGTTGCTGATATGTTTACTCTAGGTGAGTTGGTGCTCAATCTTGATACCATGCAGATTAATGCTGGAGATAAGCTTATTCACTGCACAGCCAATGAACGAGTAGTATTGAAGATGTTGTGTGAACAACCAGGAAATGTTATTTCAAGAATTGAACTTGCAGATTATATTCGAGGTGATGAAGGGCAGTGGCAATCTGAAAATAAGCTGGATGTATTGATAAGCGGTTTAAGGAAGAAGCTTGGGAAAGATGTAATTGAAACTGTAAAATGAGTAGGATATAGAATAGGTCAAAAATAAAAAACCTCTCTGTAAAAACGGAGAGGTTTTAGCTTGTAAAGTTTTTACAAGTCATCTTCTGGTTTTTTACTGTCTTCGGTTGTGCCAAGCAAAAATCCCATTAAGGGCAAAAGGGCATACATAATAACAGCATAAGTGCAGATCATTGATATTTCAGACATTATAGTCTTATCAATGGGGTTGTAGTAACGTACTACCAATATAACTACAGTTATCCCATAACTAAACCATCTAAAAATAGTTCGGCCAAAATCTACAAAATTTTTCTTCATAAAACTCTTTACATCAATGCTTTCTTCATCTTTCATAATACTTCATTTTATTTTTTTACAATATTGTTTTCGCATAATAAATATTATATTACTATTGTCAAGGATCTGAATCAGATTATAATAAAAAAATCCACATATTTTCATATGTAGATCTTTTCGTATAGTGAAATAATTATCTCTTACTCCATTGTGGTCTTCTTCTCGCTCCTCTCAAACCTGGTTTCACTCTTTCCTTTCTTCTAGGATCTCTTTTGAGTAATCCGTATGGTTTGAGCATTGCTCTGATAGCAGGATCCATAGTGATCAAACTTCTTGCAAATGCTAATTTGATAGCATCTGATTGACCTTTGATACCTCCTCCACTGATTTCGATATCAGCATTGTAAGTTCCTACAGCTTCTTTCCCCATAGTGATCAATGGATATATTGAATTTTCATACAAATATTCATTTCCACCAAAGTATTCTTTAAGTCCGATAGTTGAACCGTTAGTTTTTGTTACTGTGAAATTCCCAGTACCACCTTGGTAAAGTCTAACGTTTACTGTAGATCTATTTCTTCTACCTACCGCGTATAAGTATCTTTTTTCCATGTTTATTTAATTTCCTTAAGTGGTAAATCATGATATTTAGTCATTTCTCCAGTAAACATCTTAAGCATTTTCATTCTTTGATCTCTGAGTTTGTTTTTTGGTAACATACCTCTTACTGCAAACCATATAATTTTTGTAGGGTCTTTAGCAAATAATGTTTTGAGGTCGATACTTTTAACGTGTCCTTTCCATCCAGAATATGAGAAATACTTTTTATCCAAACCTTTATTTCCAGTTCGGCGAATTTTTCAGATATTTGTAGCAACTACAAATCCTCCTGTATTCCAAAAGTCCATATAATGAGCTTTATTTTTTCCCAATAAATGATCAGCGATCACTACTGCAAGTTTACCGATAGTCATACCTGAAGCATCAACCTTATACCAATCAATATTTTTACTGAGCCAGTCTTTTTTTACGTAGACTGTTCTATTTAAATCTTGTTTTGTTATCTCCATTGTAATAAATTTAATAATAAGAACTAAAAATGTGTTTGAAAACTATAATAATGTAATCATTATTTTTTCAGCTGAATCTCCTTTTCTGAAACCTAATTTGAACATTTGAGTGTAACCTCCATTGTATTTAGCGTCTCTATATTTTGGAACGAGTTCGTTCATAACTTTCTTTCCATCTTCTTCAGTCCATACTACAGATTTTGTATAAGCAATAGCATTTCTTAAACCATCTTGACTGTCTCCATATCCTGCAAGTCTTGCAAAAAAATGATCAGCATATGCTTTAGTAGCTTTAGCTTTTTTATTTGTAGTAGTGATACGACCAAATTTGATAAGATTTGTAAGCATAGATCTCAAAAAATTGCTTCTCGTAATATGTTCACCGAGATTTAACTCGATCAAACGGTTTCTTTGATGTCTCATTATTAGCTAATGTTAAATAGTTAAAAATTTTTGATATTTAATAATATATTCTGATTCCATTCTGATCAAGACCCAATAATAGGGTAATGAATTCCGTCATTCGGTACTGCAAATACTGAAATTGGGAGGCTAATAAAGTAAATTGCAACTTTATTATATATTATCGTAACATTTGTGGGTAATAGATTGATTCTTGTTGAGTTTCTAATTTAGCTTGTTAATTTTTTACCGTGAACTTTCAGACTATCTTCAATCTCATCAACAGCTTTTCTTCCTACTCCTCTCATGTTGATAAGTTCATTTTTCTTCTTGAGTTCAAGCTCTTCTACAAACATAATACTATTTTTTAATAATGCATTTCTTGTTCTTTCAGACAACCCTAATATTTCAATTGGTTGTTTCTTGATATTGATACTTACAGATGAAGGTTGTGCTTCTATCTCATTAGATTTGAGTTCATCATAAGCTATGAAAAATGATTCATCTAAGAATGCATCATCAAACATTAATAATGTAGCATAATCAGATAATATTTTACCTGCAAATTTCAATAAGTCTTTAGCAGAAATAATTTCACTAAGAGTTTGAATTTCAAGCGTCAAAGTATCTTTTATTCCTCCTGTAAAATCAGTTGCAATTTCTTCTACTGAGTATTGTACATAATCCACTACTGAGAATGAATTATCGATCAATAATAAGTTTATATCTGTAGAATCTGATTTTTTTTCTCTTTCTCTCAGTTGGTGAATAGTAATGTATCCATATCCTTTCTCAATACGATATTCTACATACACTTCTGCAGCAGGATCAGTAATCTCGAATAAATAGATATCTGGAGTAAGTAATTCAATTCCAGCTGGTAATTTGAGATCATTTGAAGTAACAGTTCCAAGATCTGTGAATTTTTGTGGAACCCAAGTAATAGCATCAATGTGATTATCTACTTTGAATCTCAAAGATTTATAGTTCATCAAGATATCAAGTACTGACTCTTTTACTCCTTCAAGTACTGTATACTCATGAGGAGCATTTTTAACTTTGAGAGCAGTAACTGAACCTGCGAATGAATAACCTAAGATAAGTCTTCTTAAAGAATTTCAGAAAGTATGTCAGAATCCTCTTGGTAAATTTTTGATTGTAAATTTTGTTGCAGTTTTGCTGATGTTCTCTACTGCAATATGTGGTGTTCAGATAGTCTTTTGAAGATCCAACATAAATGAATATCTAATATGATAAAAGTGATTTCAAATGAAAAAATACCCAGTTTCAATATTCTGATAGGGATATTCTGATTTGGTGATCTTAGCTTATAATTTTTTATGATCAGAAATCAAGTTGACAAGTGTATATCATAGGAAATTGTATATATACTATGATTATTTATATATAATATGTCAATTTATAATTAATAATCAGAAGAAGAGAAAAAATTATTGAGTCTTAATAACATTGATAAGAGCTTGAATAGCAGTTACGATAGCTTTTTTTGCTTCATCAGTTATGGATGGTTTTTGAGGGTTATACTCTGCTCCGCTGTACACAGGAGCCGAAGTTCCAGAAATTAACATTCATGGTGTGTACATATTAAAGGCTGCATTTAAAGCATTTTTGGCTCAGTTTGTCAGCTCCTGATTATTTTGAATCTCTCTCAGAAGACTTTCTTTCTCACTTTCTTGTTTTGTTGGAAGTGGAGTGCTGATAGTAGTATCTACTTTATAATTGAGTTTTTCTTCATTGATTAAGCTTGCTCTATTGATTCGTCTTTGTCTTGCGGTACCAATAGGTCGACATGCAGATAAAGTTATTTCCTTTTTCTTAGCATCAGGTAACATTACTGAAACTTCAGTTTCATCCACCAATCTCGATTGACTTACTTCATAGGTATACTTCTTCCAAGTCTCTCATTGTTTATTGAATACCAAAATAGTATCTTTAACTTGAATATTGTAGGTGAGTCTAAACACAGTTTTGAAATTTCCTGCTTTCCCAATCCAATAATTGCTATGTCAAAATACAAACGTATTACCAACTTCTCAGATTTTTGCAGTTCCTGGATAGATCGCGGGACCATCTACCAAATATTTATCATAATTGAAATCTTTCCCAGCAAGTGCAGTCTTATAATCTGAACTATTATCATCTATTTCCACGATTGGAGTAATCAAACCCATGGCAGGAATAACTAAAAATTGATTTGCAGTCTTGTACTTTTGTAAATAAGATGGAAATATCCCCAACCAATCATTGAGATTGTCACTATCCATAGGCTTGAACCAGTCTGGAATGCTTGTATCTACCTTTGGAGAAGTATAAACTTTACCCTGATTTGCATTACTATTATCGTAAGCAAAAGATAAGGTGAATGAATTAAAAATTTGAAACACAAAAATCATCAGTCAGATTATTTTAAATATGCTGATGATATTTAGTTTTTGAATTACTGTTTTTGCTGCCATATTTGTGCTGAAATAAAGAATGATATTCACTTATTTTAAGAATACCATTTTTATGATTTTATTGCAAAGATTTAGTCCAAATTGACATTATTTTATTGTCACTTAGTTTTTTATAACTGTAGTAACAACAGGAGCTCTTCTAATAAGACGAGGTGGGTTGATTGTAGGTGAATAAGACACTGCATTTAAAGTGTTCGAAATAGTGTTTATTGAACTTGTCAGTGTTTTGATAGTCACTGTACCTTTTCTTCTGAGTGTAGGCATTTTTGGATTTAAAACTTCTCTCAATGTTTGCTCTGAAGTTAGCTCTCATCTATTCATCCATCTTTCTCTTGCAGTACCAATTGGTCGACATCATGAAAGTGTAATAGTTTTCTTACCTTTTTCTGGCAGAAGTGCCCAGGTATCATTTGCTGCGATTTTTTGAGATATAGTGATAGTATATTCATAAAATATCCATTCGCCATTTACTTTTTTGTATACCCAAATTTTATCGCCTATTTCTAGATTGTAGGTGAGTCTAAAGATTGTTTTAAAACTTCCTGGCTCATAGTGCCAGTTATTGGAATGCCCAAATAAAAAGGAATTTCCTGTTTCACCGATGCTAGCGGTACCTGGATAAATAGTAGGTCCATCTTCGAGATATTTATCATACTCAAAAGTTTTTCCTTTAATTGCATTTTGATAATCGTTTGATGATTTATCTATTTCTACAATAGGAGCAACCATTCACATGCTTGGTATCACGATATATTGGTTTTCGTTTCTATATTCTTTGAATGGGAGTACTTGCAATCGATAATTGATATCCTTAGTGGTACTGGGCTTGAACCATTCTGGAATACTTGTATCTACTCTTGCAGATGTTACGACTCTTCCTTGATTTTTATTGCTAAGATCATACGCTGATACTGTAGCTACGCAACTCAATAATTGCACTCCCGCCATAATTCAGATTATTCATCTTTTAAAATATTGGTTCATATTGGAATGAATAGAAATTTTAAATATATTTTTTTTATTTTAATTTAGAATACGAATATCTAAATTACTTGTGACATTTTGTACTAGACAACACTAAACATTGAACCTAAATAACATCACATCGCCATCTTGTACTACATATTCTTTACCTTCTTGTTTGAGATGACCCGCAGCTTTTGCAGCTGACCAACCTCCATCTGCCAAGATATTATTATAGTTTACGACTTCAGCTCTAATGAAACCTTTCTCAAAATCTGTATGAATCGCTCAAGCAGCTTGTGGGGCAGTAGACCCTTTGGGAACAGTTCGAGCTCTGCATTCCTTTTCTCAGGCAGTAAAATAATACATCAATCCTACTTCATCAAACGCAGTTTTAATCAATCTATCCAAAGTAGGAATAGTAGAATAATCTGAAACTGAACCGAAAATCATTTCAGTATATTCAGCTCTTTCTTCTTCTGAAAGCGGCATCAATTCAGATTCCATCTTGGCGCACACTACTACGGCTGTTCTTTTGAGCTTGGAATGTATTTCAGCTTCGATGGTTTTGAAATTCTCGAGATCATCTTCCGCAATATTTACTGCATAGATCATATGTTTATCTGTCAAAAGCTGGAGACCTTTGAGTATTTTTATATCTTCAGGTGATAAGTTTTTTCTAATAGTATATACAAATTCTCCTTTATCCAAGGACTCTTTTGCTAAACTATAGATATGCAATAAAGAATCTTGTTCTTTTGATCTTTTCCCGCCCATCTTTTCTAAACTCGCCAAATTTTTATCTACAGATTCTAGGTCTGCAATGATGAGCTCCATATTGATAATTTCTGCATCATACAAAGGATCAATATTCCCATGAACATGAGTAATTTCACTATCTTGGAAGTATCTTACTACTTGTACTAAGGCATCCACTTCTCTGATATGAGATAGGAATTTATTCCCCAAACCTTCTCCTTGTGAAGCTCCTTTTACCAGACCCGCTATATCCACAAATTTTATTGCAGAATAGATAGTCTTTTTGGTTTTCATTATATCAGAAAGCGTATCCAATCTAATATCTTTTACATCCACGATACCTACATTTGGTTCGATAGTGCAAAATGGAAAATTTGCAGCCGCTGCGGCATATGATTTGGTCAGCGCGTTGAAAAGTGTAGATTTTCCTACGTTTGGTAATCAGATTATTCCTATTTTCATTATCACAATATATTTATAAATTAAATAATCTGATTATTTTATTATCTTACAAAAGTTACTCTATTTAACTTTATTGTAAATGTATCATTGAGCACAGCACTTCCAATTGAACTAGTGCCGATATCGTAATCTTTGATTTTGAGGTCCAATTGAGCTGAAAGAAGTAAGAAATCATTATCTTGAGTAAGCGTAGCAGGGAAGGTTACCACTTTAGTAATTCCTTTGATCGTGAGGTTAGCTGTGACTGTAGTTGAAGTAGTAACCGTATTTCCACCTTCTGGAACTACATAATCTACTGATATCACATCTATAACAGCTGTAGATTCTTTCTCCACATTGAAGAAATCTGTTCATAAAAGATGTGGAACGACACCACCAGTTTTGCTTTCATTTTCTTGTATAGTTTTCATAGCGATTGTCATTTTACCTCAAAGTATGTTTCCTTGGGTGTTCACTTGTATTACAGAATCAGGCAATATATCCACGGTACCTGTAAACGTTGTACCTATTTTCCCTCCAATCCATTGTACTTTTTGGTCTTCAGCCACTTTTACTGTTGCGCCTTTTTTAGCACCAGGTCTCACAGTAGCGCTCACTGTTCCGGAAGTGCTTCCATTGTTTGTATTTCCTGTACCGTTTTGTGGACTTGAGTTATTGACACAACCTGCTAATAATAATCCTGAAATCAATAGAGTACTAACGATAATCTTTTTCATAATGCAGAATATAATAATGGTTTAAAAAACACTGTTTACTGAACTTTATTAGTATTTATGTCTTTTCTTTCTTCAATACTAAAAATAATCTGAAAATAAGAAGCGTGGGGAATTACTTCTTCCCATCCAAGAATAAACCAATTTGATGAGTGATTTCAGGAATAAGACTTTCTAGAGTTTTGAGATCAGAACTAGGAAATTTGGAGAGAACTCGATTGCTGATATCGTAAGATTTTTCTGCTGGTCTTCCTATTCCGATTTTTATTCTTGAAAAATTATCTGTTCCGAGTTTGAGAATAATATTTTTGATTCCGTTTTGACCGCCTGCTCCGCCTGCGGGTTTGCGTTTGAAATCTCCGAGGTTTTGATCAAGATCGTCTGTAAGAACAAGAAGATGAGAACTCGTGACTTTATAATAAGATAAGATGGGTTGTATCACCTCACCTGAAAGATTCATAAAACTGAGAGGTTTTACAAAAATAACAGGGTGTAACTTTTTAGTTTTTTCAGACTCACACTTTTCTCAATCTTCAGTCGTATTATTTTTGTTTCTTTTCGTAAGAAAGCAATCTCGTGACGTGCACCAAACCATCGCATTTCGTTTTTTCTCAAATTTCCACTCAGGCGTCAGATTATAATGTTTAAAAATCATATCCAATACAATCCATGCTGCATTATGTCTTGTGTGTTCATACTTTTCACCATGGTTTCCAAGGCCAGCAATTATGAATGGTGTTGTGCTCATTTATAATTTATCTGATGAGTAAAATTATTGAATACTTCTTGAGGATGCTGGGTAGAATCTATACTGATAATAAACTGTTTACCGTGGTTCTTCCTAATCGAGTCAATTACATTTCTTTCCATAGTTGCTCTTTGTATACTGAGTTGGATGTTTTTGCTACATTCATCAGGGTTTCTTGTAAGCATTCTGTGTTCTATAACTTCATCAGGTATATTTAAAAATACACCCTGATAAGGAAATTTTTGAGTACCGTTAAAAACCTTAGTAAGGCCTTCGGGTTCTATCTCCTTCAGAACATTTTTTCAATCTTCCAATGCTTTAGTGATTTCTTGTTTTCTTGTTCCGTAATATTCACCAAAATGATTATTTCGTTCTATAAAATGGTGGATATTGAATAGAGGAAGTATTTGGGTTTCCCACAAAAAATTGAATTTTTTATATTTTATATAGTCTATTCCTAAAGTTTCTGTAGGCCTTGGTTCTCTTGTTTTTACAGACAATGCTTGTTGAAAATCATCAGCATATTCGCTCGTGAGCTTAGAGATCAAGGTATTTTTCCCTGACCCTCTAATTCATGATATGAAATATACTTTATTCATTGCTGAAGCCAAAAACTAATAAAGGTTTATTTATGGAAGTGTTGGTAGATTTTCATTTCTACGTCCATATCTTTATCCCAAATGATATCCGTGATGCCAAGTAATTCAGTAACTTTTTGAAGCGTAAAGAACTTAGTAAGAGAAGTTTTACTCATATCCTGGAGCTCAGTTTTTCTTTTTTCTAATTCTTCTTGTCCGTTTGGCATATCAGCAAAGGCAGCTTCAAATTTATCTATTCCACCAAATCTTTTACCCATTGCATCGTATCTATTTTTGAATTCAGAGTCAATCATAGATTTTGGGATTTGTACTTTGAAAGCAGGTCCGATAAGTCCTACAAACTTATCCACGTTGTTGATCAGGCTATTTTGATATTTTTGTTCTTTGATAACATCTTCAACTCTAGCTTCCAAATCTTTTATAGTGTTGATATTTTCATTAGCGAATAATTCTTTGATTTTTTCATCAGTAAATTCAGGAAGTTCTTCTTTTTGAGTTCTCAGCACTTCCATTGTGATTGTTGTTGGAGTCTGATCATCTTTAGTATATTGCAATTTTGCAGGAACATCTTTCGTGTAAGGAGCTTGTATGATTTCACCTACTTTTTTACCCTCAAGGTTGTGGAAACCTCCATCATGCTTGTCCGCATGCTCGATAAACAATGTTTTACTAAAGATTTCTTCACTATCATTGTTCATGTAGATTACTTTGAGTCTATCTACAGTATGATGGCTGATTACATCTGCATCTACGTATGTAGCATATTGACGTTTGAGACCTTCAATTGCCTCTGCAAGTTCTTCTTTCTCTATCTTATCATCAATTTTATCTACTTTTACTGACTTCCAATTATCATTGAGCACTTCCACTTCTGGATAAACATCAAGTTTGTATGATAATAGATCAGTTTTATCTTCTTTTTTTCTATCCATATCGTAAGGCTGTCCTATAAATTTTAATTCTTTATTATTGTCCATTACCTGATGAATAGAGTCGTTTACGATATCATTCATAGATTCCATTTCCAAGTATACCTCATTTACTTCTTGTTTTACGATATGAGCAGGAACTTTCCCTGGACGGAAACCATCTTTTTTGAAGGTCTTTGCAAATTCTGCAAGCGCTAATTCTTTATAATCCTCCAATTCTTTTTCAGTGAGAGAAATAATAATCTGATAATATGATTGTGATCCCTTTTCTAACTTGATATTGAGCTTTGACATTGCGTTTTGCTGTAAAAAAATATAAAATTTAAATCTGATAGATATCTATAAATAATAATGTTGCTCTTTATTTCTAGATGAGTTTGACAAAACTAAACATTATTTATATAATAAGACATGAAACAAATCTGATCATTGCGTATTGCACAAGAAAATGGATGGGGAAATTATGGGTCTACTCCAGATCAGATTTTACTAAAAGTAAAAAATAAAGCAGACCCAGAGCATATGATTGATACTCCAGCAGATGATGACCTCAATATCTCGAGTCAAGCTTTTGGATCTACCAATAGAATTACCAATACACTTGATCAAGTAAGAGAAGCTCTCGATCCTTTCGTGCAGTGGATGATTTTTATCTGATTATCTTTTGCAGTTATTCTGATTATTTGGAATGCACTCAAGCTTTCTACAAGCGGAGTAACAGGAAGCGACAGTGATGTGAAAGATATAAAAGGAAGAATTTATAATATTATCAAAGGAGTAGTAGTAATCACTGGTGCATTCTTGTTTATCAAATTACTTTTATCAGCAATAACCTATATCTTAAAATAATTTAAATAATTCTTTTAATAACAAATAATGAAAAAACTTTTTCTTTTAATTATTGTTTTTGTAAGCACGCTATTGTTCCCATTGGCAAGTATTTTTGCTATGTCTAATATACCAAATTTTGAGAGTGATTTTGCAAAACCTTTGGTGCGCGGCGCTGAAAGAGTGTACAATCCTAAGACACTTGGAATTGACTCAAGTAAATCTCTCAAAGAAAATGTACAGGCTATGTTTTACCCTGATTCCACATGAACTTGAGACTGAGGAATAATTCGAAATATAATTAGAACGCTTGCGGCAGGTTTTTTAGTCGCTATGATTATGTACACGTGAATACAATTTATACGATATCCTGACGATCCTAAGAAAATTGAAAATGCAACCAATAGTCTGATTTACATTGGATATTGAGCATTCTTGGTTTTTGGGTCAGCTTACTTAGTGGGATTGATTGGCTTTGACTCTGCTGAAGGTTCCAAAGAAATAGTGCAAAATCTACAAAATAATATTCTTATCAATGTTATTACTTTCATAAAAGGAATAGCTTTCTTCCTTGCGATTGTGATGATTTTCTGGTATGGATTTCAGATTATACAGGCAATGGATGCGGCCGACAAAAGGAAAAAATGAATTACGTGAGTCATCAATGTTCTTAGTGCTTTAGTATTTATTAAACTTTTAGACTTTGTTTATTATATTGCTCAACAGCAAGATTTCAAATCTAGAGCAACGGCATTATTTATTGATATAAGTAAAATAATCTGATATTTAATGGGTGCTCTTATGTTGCTTTATGTAATTTATGCAGGATATATGTTGATTGTGAGCAATGGAAATGATGATGCTTTCAAGAAGGCGATCAACACGCTCAAGACTATCTTCATCGTGGTGCTTATTGTTTTCTTGTTCTTGATGATTATTTACCAACTTGTGAAAGATTTGACCTAATTAAAGTCATAAAAAAGTTGACTTTTTCTATAAATAAAATATTATAACATAATCTTTTATCTTTTTAAACTTAATCATGAACTTTGAAACTTTGGAAGGCATGGAAGGCGGACAAACTAGAGAAGAAGAATTAAAAGAAAGATTTAATAAGATGGATAAGAATGAGCTTGAAATATATGAATCAGGGCTCGAAAACAAAAAAGAAGAACTTGGAGAAACTATGAAAGACTCAGAGTTACAATCTAGAATACTAAAAGAAACTATAACAAAAAAGAAAGAAATTGCGGATGTCTTTAGCGAAGAACCAGCGTAAAGCTAAAAGATAAAGAACGCTAGAGGCTTTTTGTTATTTATTCTTATTAAATAACGATATGTTAAATTTTGAAATTATGGAAGATATTATAGTGGATTGAGGTCCTATCAGTCCAAGTAATGAGGAAATTAAAAATAAACTAAAAAAAAGAGCTTTCTCTAGCATTCCTTCACTTCAACAATTACTAATCGAAAACAAAAGTAGAATTAAAAATCTCAATTCTGAGTATAATATTATTTGGGAAATAATTGAAGAAAAAAGAGAAGAAATAAAAGGAGCATTAAAAAATTAAGAACTTAAAATAATTTTAAATGTGTTTGATTCATAGTGATGTTAAATTTTGAAATCATTGAAGACGTTATTGCCGAAGGAGGAGCTAAAATACACGAAACAGAAGAGTTCAAAGAAGAACTTCGTAATGCACAAATGGAAGATTTATTTGTTTTACAAACTGAAATATCTGAAATAATTAGATATTTGAAGAGAGAGTCTGAAGTAATCAAAAATCTTATCCAAAAAGAAAATGAAGAAATGTTTTTTACTCTTCATGAAGTAGAAGAAAAAGTAAAAGATAAAGAGTAGAATATAACGTTTTAGTTTCTTGAAATTATCGATATGTTATACTTTGAAATATTGGAAGAAGTTGTCCCTGGAAATCCTACTCCAAGAGAAAAAGACTTACGAGACTTTGAATCCATACATAAAGACTGGAAAATTGAAGATCTCGAAAATAAAGAAAAAACCTTAGAAGACCCAGAATGAAACAATAAAAAAATCCAAGATTATAAGATAGTATTACAGGAACTTATTCTGAAAAAGAAAGATCAGATAGAAAAAATATTGAATGATCCTTTGATTTACTAATATTTTACATTGTTGACTCGACTCATGAACTCTAAAAATTTGGAAGCTGGCGCAATCAATAGTCTTCCTTTTGAAAAAAGATTGAAGGATAAATATAATGCTATGGAAATATCTGGACTATATACCAAGCGTATGGAACTTGTCATAGAGCTAAAAATACTTAATGATGCCATCAATTATAAAAAAGATCTTACCCAAGCATTGGGTGAAGAAGGTCAAGAATAATGATTTCATGGTATTGTAAAAATGAAATATGACAAACAGTTTGAAAAAACTGTTTGTTTTTGTTTAGTAGATATCTATTATCACAAATATCAGATTATTTTTATACTTTTCCAATGGAATACGACCCAAAACGAAATCCTCTTATCGAGACTTTCCTTGCTACCAATGAACAAATAAACTTGAGCGCGGTGAGAGACTATGATGGAGTATATGTAAAGCATATTTTGGATAGCATTGAGCTTCAAAAGGTGATTGATCTGACAATCCTCAATGAGAACGCAAAATCTAAAGAATGGTTATTTAAGGTAGCAGATATAGGAACAGGAGGGGGATTCCCACTTTTGCCGCTTGCTATACTCTATCCAGAAGTTGATTTTGTGTGAATAGATAGTGTGCGTAAAAAATTACAAGCGATTTCAGATATGACCAATACTTTGAATATAAAAAATGTGAGACTTGAGCGAAAAAGAATTGAGGAAGTGAAGGAAAAATTTGATGTGATTACTGCAAGAGCCGTGGCCCATGTAGACAAACTTATTCCACGAGTGCATACTTTACTCAAGCCAGCATCATTGCTTATCCTGTATAAAGAATATAAACCAGATGAAAGAAATGATATGATCAAAATACTTACCCAATATGGACTAACATTAACTAATGAACATAGATATTCACTTTTTGAGGGTGATTTCTCTAGGGTAATTTATACTATTCATAAAGTTTTATAAGATATGATAGGAGCTTCCAAAAAATCTTTTCTACAAAACCCACTTGTTACAATAGTAAGTATTTTAGCAATTGTAATTTTTACTGTATTTTCCATGAAAGCGTATTTGGGGTATCTTACTGTAGTACAAACCATCCGTGGTAATGAGCAAAAGAAAGTGTTGCTTGCTCAAGAAACTCTGTATCTTAGTGATTTCCGCTTACCATATCTACAGAGTGATTTTGCAAAATATTTTATTTCTCATGAAAATGGAGTAGCCAATCCAGGTGAACAAGTAATCAAGCTTGTAAAAAACTCTGAAAGTACCCAGCTTGATCAAAAGATTATCTCTCCTTCGGGAAATATAAAACAACCCACTATTGTAAATTCAGGATGGGTAGGATTTTTCAAATATAAGATTCAAAAAATAGGACAATAATTATCTGAGCTTTTTTCTTTTTTCTAAGATTTCAGTTTTTTGTTCTGGTGAAAGTACACTCGTTTTGATAATATCTCTGAGTTCTTCATCTATGAGCTTCCCTACCAGTTGTTTGATAAACTGTGCTTTTTTAACTTCATCAAAAGGTAGTACTTCATGGTCTCGCCAGAGCAGAGCACTCTGTTGATCAGTGACTCAAGTCTCAATATTCAAATCTTTTTGATAATGAACCTTGAGTAGTTCTTGATAGAAATCTAAGGCATTCTTTACAGATTCATCTTGAGTATAATCTGATAAATTTTCGCTAGCGATGAGCGCGTGAATAAGAGCTTTACTGTCCATCCCAGTACTGTCTGAGGATTTTTGTTCTTGTTTTTCTTGCCTAATGCCTACTTTATTCTGCTTATATCGTATCTTATATTGAGAAAGTAAGATCTGCTCAGAAATATCCAATCCAAGGCTTATTTCTTTGAGGTAATGTTGCATAATACTCATGTCTGCAATGGCTGCAATGATCTCAAATACACTATTCGTTACTTTTTTCTTATCAACAGGATTGCTAATATTGTATTGAGTCTTGAGATGTTGCATGACATAGAGTAAACCATCTGTAGAAGTTTCCATAAGCTGGTCTGTAGTTCCTCCGATATTGGCAAAATCATCAACATCCTTGATAGGTTTTTCTGGAGTACTAATTTTGGTAAACTGTAATACTTGAGGATACAGATCTTGAGAATAAGCAATTTTGAGACCTCTGACGGTAGCACTAAAACCTGCATCATCATTATCAAACAAGAAATATACATGGTCTGTAGTCCTTTTTAGGATCTTGATATGATCGGCTGTAAGAGCTGTTCCGCAAGTTGCCACTCCAATCGGTAGACCAAGTCTATGTAAACCAATAACATCCATATATCACTCTACTACGATTATTTTTCCATGTTCTACCACATTCTTTTTGGCAAAGTTGATACCATAGAGTATTTTTGATTTATCATAGAGTGGAGTATCGCTCAGATTGAGGTATTTGGGGTTGTCTTGAGGATCGATGACTCTTCCCCCAAATCCTACAATATTTCCTACGATATCTTGAATAGGGAAGATAATTCTTTTTCTGAAAAAATCATAAATATCTCCGCTTGTTCCTACTTTACACAGTCACGATTCTATAATTTGCTCTTCGCTAAACCCATATTTCTTCAGATAATTTATAGCATCATGATATCCATCGGGAGCATAACCAATCTGAAATTGTTCGATAATTGCATCATCTATATGTCTATTATGGAGATAACCAAGAGCAACTTTATCATCCTTGAGAAGCGCTTGAAAGTGATTTGAAATAACCTGATTGAGATTCTTGGTTTGTTCTTTGGATTCCTTGATTGCAGGATCGGGTGTAAATTTTGCGTATTTTGTGGTATCGATATGCGCATATTCTCACAGATATTTCAAAGCATCCACAAAATCTAATCTTTCATATTCCATTGCGAAAGTAATAACATCTCCTCCTTTCCCACATCAGAAACATTTATAAATCCCCTTGCTATCAGAAACCATGAAAGAGGGAGTTTTTTCTTTGTGAAAAGGGCAGTTACCAACCCAATTTGCTCCTGATTTTCTCAGTGAAACAAACTTAGAGATGTAATCTACGATATCAATATTACGGAGAATGTCTTCTTTTAGATCCATTTTTTATAATCTGAAGTGATGAGGTAGTATATTTGTACTATTCATATTGATTTTGATTTAACTTGCAAGAGGTGGGTAATAGTTATTCATAAAAAACATAAAATACATTAAATATTTGACAAATCATAGTACTTTTGATTATAATAGATTAACTTTTATTTTTATTTTAAAATTATGACTAAAACAACAGCGTGGCTTTTAGGATCTATTTTGGCGGTAGCAGGACTTGCTACTGGATTTAATAGTCTTTACAATGATAATTCATCAACTTTAAAATTTGCATTTATTACTCAAAGTGCTTTTGATTGTAACAATGTAACTGATGTTCCTAAAACGGAATGTGAAGCGCTGGTAGCTTTATATGACAGTACAGACGGTGATAACTGGACTAATAATAAAAATTGGAAGCAATCCAATGAAGTATGTACTTGGAAAGGTATAACTTGTAATAATGGTAGCATAAATTCTGTACGACTTGATAATAATAATTTAGTAGGAACGATTCCTGCTCAAATTGGTAATATAAATACATTACGTATTCTTTCATTGTATTACAATCAACTCTCAGGACCTATTCCAAAAGATATTGCTAAGCTTGAAATATTAGAAAATTTGAACCTAGGTAATAATCAACTTTCTGGTCCTATACCTAAAGAACTTAGTAACCTTGCTCATTTACAAAGTTTAGGATTGTTTGGCAATAAGCTTACAGGAGGAATTCCTAAAGAATTATGAAAACTTACTAGCCTAAAAAATTTGCATCTTACTTTAAATGAATTGTGAGGCTCTATTCCTAAAGAGCTTGGTAATCTTACACAATTGGAAAGCTTACAGCTTGGTAGTAACAATTTAGCAGGAACAATTCCTGTTGAGTTATCTAAGTTATCCAAATTGACTCAATTAGGATTGTATGGAAACAGACTTTCAGGAATTATTCCTAAAGAATTTGGTAATCTGATACAATTGAAATATCTAGTACTCAGCAAAAATAAACTTTTTGGAGCTATACCAAATGAACTTGGTAACTTGAATCAACTTGAACAATTGAGTATCTATGAAAACACTTTTTGTGGTAAGATCCCAGAGTCATTTAGTAATTTAAGTGATTTAAGCTTGTTATCTTTGGATGGCAATCAATTACTTGTTGAAGTTTATACTGATACATTTAGAAAATGGATGGGCGACAAAGGATTTAAATTTGGCTCTCAAGACTCACGTTTATGTGAGGCTTATTGTGGTGATAATGTTTGCCAAGCCTCTGAAATGAATAAAATGGGAGAAACAACTTGTGCAGTTGACTGCAAGGTAGTTGAAACGTGAGAACCTCAAACCCCTACCAAAACTACTGGAAAGGATGGTCTTGATGGTGGGAAATTAATTAACAATAAATAATTTTTAATAATCTGAATATAAAAAACCTCCATTGATGGAGGTTTTTTTGATTATTTCAGAGTGTTTATTATTTTACACCTTTAGCTAAGTAATAATATCCTTGTTCATTCTTTTTGAATAATTCTTTATATTTATGAAGATTGAGTAAGATAGTATTTGGGCTTACCATTTTCTCTTTGAGAACTCGTTGAGTAATCTCTTTGATCGGAGCAGCTCTATCAAGCTTTTTCATTACTCTCACTAAGATCTCTTTCACAACTCCACCGATGAATCCTCGTGATTTTGGTGCGTAGATACCTAGACCGATGTTTACAAAGATGTCGCGAGATTTTACCATTTCATTGTGAACAGTAGAAATCTTAACCGCTTTACCAGGGAAGAATTCGATAATTTTATTTGTCATTTCTTGGTAGTGCATTGGTTTGTTGATTACAGAAAATACATAGAGTATTTTCGCTTTGATAGTTTTAGGATTAACTTTAGCTGATTTACCAGATCCGATGAATCCATCAAATACCGCTATTTCAGTGATAACATCAAACAAGTTTACATAGAATTCATTGTTGCTCAAATATCCAATATTTGGATGTTTAGCTTCGTATTCATTTTTTACATGATCAATGAATTCGTAGATATTTTGTTCTGGATTTCCTTGGTTGATGAAGTAATCATGAACGTATGTAGCGATGTCTGAGATTAATTTTTCGTGAAGTGGATCAATATAGAAACAGTTTTCTAAGATTCTATTTCTTGTAAGTGGAGTAATATCGAAATCTGAAAGTAATACTATTTTGAGTTCTTGTCCGTTAAATTCTGTAACTTTAGTGTCTACAATAAGTGAGATTAATTTATCTCGACTCATTAACCCTCCATGTGCATGGAGCATATCTTTAGCCACTTCTATCACTTTGAGATACTTATCATTATTGATAATTAATCTTCTAAATCTCATCAATGCTTGATTTTCGATTTGTCTGATTCTTTCTCTCGTCATCCCAAACTCATTACCGATTTGTTGAAGTGGAACTTCTTTTCCATCTCACAAACCAAACTTTTTAACAAGCACGAATTGCTCTTTTGGTTTGCAGTATTGCATCACATCTGCAAGCTTAGTAACAGTAAGATCTACTATTACAGATGCGTCATCCACTTTTTTAGTAAATGTCATCAATAATCAAGTATATAAGTTAAATTGAATATATGTTATATGATTTTATCTCAAATTATTCTTATTGATGAATAAAGAACATTATATTTATTTCAAGTTGAATATGATATATTATCTGATAAATTGAAGATTTGTCAACAAATATGCTAACTAATAGTTAGCATTGCTAATGCATTTTGATAGTTTTTAACTATCACTATTTCACAATCGTCAGTGAAAAATTACTATCCTGACTATATTTTATATTATTAATACTTACTAAGCGTTATGTCATTCAATTTGGAAAAAGAATTAGCTACACGAGCGGATTATGAGAAGAAAATACTTCATGTTGTAATAGAAATTTCGAGAGGTACATCAAATAAAATTGAATACAGACCTGAAGGTTACTTCGAACTCGATAGAACTTTATACCACCAAATGTACTACAACTTTGATTATGGATTCTTACCACAAACTCTCGAAGGAGATGGAGACCCTATTGATGTAGTATTATTAACTACACATCCAGTACCAATGGGTTGTGTGGTGAAATCAAGAATTATAGGAATGATCCAAACCAAGGATCAAGATGGTGAGGATATGAAACTTATATGCGTGCCAGTTGAAAAAATAGACCCAAGACGATCTCATGTGAATTCTTATGAAGACCTCAATTCTCATCTTCAAGATGAACTGTTAGGTTTCTTCAAAGAATACAAAAAATTGGAAAAAGGAAAATATGATAAAGTTGAAATAGGTTGATTTAAGTCAATTGAGGAGTCATATCATCTTATAGACAAAGCTATTGAAACTTATAAAAATCATCATTAATAATTATAATAAAGTAATAATGTATTACCAAAAAATCACTCAAAATATCTTCAGATTATTTTTATTTTTAAAATTATATAATATTATGTTTACAATCAAAAAAACTTTAGTAAGTGGGTTATTAGTGTCATGTATAATCTTAGCTGGTTGTGCTTCAAAAACAACCGATAGTACAGCACTTGTATGATTTGCTGAATGTGTGACTAATGCAGGAGCGGTATTTTATGGAACAGAATGGTGTCCACATTGCAAAAATCAAAAAGCACTTTTTGGTGAAGAAGCAATGAAGAAAGTTAAATATATAGATTGTGATGAGCAAAAAGCATTGTGTACAAGCGCAAACATCACAGGTTATCCAACATGGGTATTTAGAGATGGTACAAATATTGGAGGAACACAAACTCTGGAGGCTATTGGAGCAAAAACAAATTGTGAATTGCCAGGTACTGGTACTGGGAGCTAATTTAAGTCTATTATTTGCTTTTTGAATCCATTTGCGTTATACTTAAGTTGTAAACAATAATATATTCATTCCTAAAATATCTTGCTATGGCTAATACATCTTTTGAGAATGTATCTGTTGAACCAAATAATACTACCGTAGGACAAATCGTAGCAAAAGTACTTATGGGCTTTGTGATTGGTTTGATTATTGCGTTTTTGGTATTTGTAGTAACTATCTTGTTCAATACTGTTATTCAACAATGAGTAAGAGCTTTAAGCAGCAATACTCCTGTGTGAGGAAACCCAATACTTCCTCTCATATTTTTGTTGATTGCTTTTATAGCTTCATTGAGTGGAAATGCACTGGTATCGGTTATCTATAACTTACTGTATACTGGTAAATACTATGACTTGAGTAAAATGATCTCTTTGATCAGTATTTCGCAGATAATTATATTTTTTATTATGGCACCAATTTATTTTTTATTTTGGGACAGTATATTAGGCTTATTTATTATCGTAGCATTTCATATTATATTTTCGGTATTTATAAGTTATAGTCTGATGGAATTTACGACAAATCCAAACTACAGTGCTACTGACTTGATTGGTGGAGTAGTAGGATTTTGTATCACTTTGTTGGTATTCTTGTCATTCTATAAATCATTTGGAGCTGCAGACTTTGGTCTCGATAGTACAAGCACGCAGAAAATTAAAATGCTGATTGCTGTGCCGCCATTGTTAGCATATACTATCATACCATTGTG
>ERZ724516.116-NODE-116-length-47848-cov-5.983805_pt1 | contig 47848 bp, 33 predicted proteins | sample MGYA00376049_ERZ724516 | MGnify/ENA primary metagenome ERZ724516 (study PRJEB28724, sample SAMN07190886) | activated sludge metagenome | isolation source: activated sludge of sewage treatment plant in Hong Hong | place: USA: Christiansburg, Virginia | collected... | reverse complement strand
AACTTTTATTTTGGCCTCTTCGTCGTAAGCACCATAAAATTTCCCTCGTCTGTTTTTTTCAACAAGAAAATTTATTAAGTCTGCTATCATAATTTACTTTAACCTCTCTAAAATACCTTTGCGTTTCACAATGTTTTTATAATCCCATTGTATATCATTGGCTTTCTTTAACCAACGTTTTAAGTCTTTCGTATTAATTTGTTCGGCGGATGTATAAGTAATAGATGCATCTTTAAACTTGCCGCTTTTGCCTGGCACTAGCTGTTCTTCTTCAAAGGTAACGCCGCTCCAAAATAGCAGTTGCAAGCCTGCTTTTAATTTACTATAGCCTACAATGGGGTTGCCATCTAAAAACCAAACAGGATGCCCATGCCAAATTTTATTTTCTGCTTTTGGCAAATGCTTACAAATTTCTTCGTGCAATACATCACAAATAGCTTTGTCTCCAACTGCTTGTGATTTGTGATATGATTGGATGTCTTTGTTCATTTTACTTATTTTTTTCAGGGTATTCTTGTGTCTTAATATGTGAAAATTTGTGAGAGGTAAACCAACCAAATTTCTTGATTATATCTTCATAATAATCAATTTCCTCTTTTGTATATGGTTTGGTTCTTTCTAAGTATCCAAATTTAATTGGGGAAATATCTTTTGAAGTTGCAATCATGATTATTTTTTTATTATTTACTAAGTTTTTATAAAGATATATTTCACCAGTGATTTGTAAAAACGCATCTAGTTCTTTTTCTTTAAGATTTGATACATAATATAACATTAAACAACTTGCGTCGTGAAAAGTATTTATAGTAAGTCTTCTACTAAGAAATGATTTATTATGGTCTTTATCCTTGTTCTTATCATAATGGTCAAAAAATGTTAGAGCAAAAAGACGTCTTTCAACTCTATTTAAACTCATAAGATAGTCGCCAATAATCTTACATTGTGGTAAATTAACAATTTCACGTTTCACCAATTCATCAACGAAGTAACTTATCCGATTGGCTTCTCTTTTGGTTACTGTTTGAGGGTTTGTATTGTAGAAATCCCATCTTCCAGTTATATCAAGAATCACTTCTGATGCGTCATGATTAAACCATTTTTCTGGAAACTCTCTTTTGTTGGTTATGAACCAAGCTAATAAATCTTTTTCTTTCCCAATTAAATTCAATGAAATTCCTTTACGATATAACTCTTCTTTTTTTGTTAAATAGTCTATGATTTCAGAAACAGAATCTATTTCAAATAAAATTGTCTCGAAAGTATCTTTGTCTAAATTATGAACAATAGAATCATTTTCAAATTCTATTATGCTATAAGATTCTAATTCATGACCAAAGTTTAATGTAATTAAAATGAATTTTGTTGTTGTATTAACATCAAATTCTTTTTCTTTTGAATTTTTGTCGGTGATAATGCATTTTTTTATCTGTTCTAGTTTTCTTTTTGCACCAAGTAATTGATTCTTTGATTTCTCAAAAACCTTTTTCTCAAAACGTTCTAAATTTCCATTAAAAGAATAATTTTTTACAGAAACAATTATACAGATGTCGTTAAACAAAATTAATAAATCACAAATTTCCTTATTGTCTGAATTTTTGATGTATGGATTTATTAAACAATATTCTTCCAATAATATATCCTTTGAAATATTATATACGAACTTTTCTGCGTCAGAACCTTTATTATTTACATTATTAATCAAAACTATTTATTTTGTTTTTTGTGATCTAAATTACTTTGGATTCGTTTATATGGTATAGTTTGACAACCATATTTGCTTTTTATAAATTTAACTAATTTCTATAAACCATCAAATCTGGTTTTCCCTCAATTAAAGCATAAAAAAACCTCATTTATTCCCTCATTTTTTCTATATTTAATGCGTATTATCTCTTTATTTCTATGAACAAATTACAAAACTACGCCTTAGGGCAATGGGCTGCTGGTTCCGAAAACGGGCAGGAATTATATAACGCTATTACGGGCGAGGCAATTGCCACCGTTAGTAGCAAAGGTTTAGATTTTGCGGCTATGTGCAATTACGCGCGTACCGTGGGCGGGCCAAAGCTTCGCAACATGACCTTTCAACAAAGAGGTTTAATGTTAAAAGCATTAGCCTTGCACTTACAAAGTAAAAAGGAAGATTTTTATAAAATATCTTGGGCAACAGGCGCTACCCGCGTAGATAGCTGGGTAGATATTGAAGGTGGTATTGGTAATTTATTTGCTTATGCCTCTTTACGTAAATCGTTTCCTAACGAAACGTATTGCTATGAGGGTGATGTAGCGCGTTTATCAAAAAACAATACGTTTATTGGTCACCATATTTGTGTCCCAAAAGAAGGCGTGGCAATTCATATAAATGCGTTTAACTTCCCAGTTTGGGGTATGTTAGAAAAAGTAGCGGTTAACTGGTTGGCCGGAGTGCCAGCAATTGTTAAGCCTGCAGCATTAACGTCTTTTTTAACGGAAGCAGTCGTTAAAGAAATTATTGCGAGTAAAATTTTACCAGAAGGTGCTTTGCAATTAATTTGCGGTAGTGCTAATGGAATTTTAGAGCATGTGGAAAGTCAGGATATCGTAACTTTTACAGGTTCAGCTTCAACTGGAAAAATGTTAAAGGCTCATCCACGTTTATTGCAAGAGGCCGTTCATTTTAATATGGAAGCCGATTCGTTAAACTGCTGTGTGTTGGGAACAGATGTTACACCTGCGATGCCTGAGTTTGATATTTTTATTAAAGAAGTAGCGAGAGAAATTACAACAAAGGCGGGACAAAAATGTACAGCTGTTCGTCGTATCATTGTTCCTGAGAACATGGTAGAAGATGTGCAAATTGCTTTAGGTAAACGCTTAGCGCAAAACGTGATTGGCGACCCGAATGTGGAAGGTGTTCGCATGGGCTCATTAGCAGGGCAATCGCAATTAATTGAAGTCAAAGAGAAAGTAGAAATACTTTCTAAAACTCAAAAAATTATCATTGGTAATTTCGAAAATTTTGAAGTAAAAGGTGCTGATAAACATAAAGGAGCGTTTATGCCGCCAATTATTTTCTTAAACGAAAAACCATTTATTAATACAGATTGTCATAACGTTGAGGCCTTTGGCCCTGTAAGTACCATTATGCCATACAAAACCATTGAAGATGCGATTCAGTTAGCAAAAATGGGTAAAGGAAGTTTAGTAAGTTCTATAGTAACAGCTAGCGAAACCATTGCTCGTAAATACACGATTGGCGCAGCTTGTATGCATGGTCGTATTTTAGTGTTAAATGCAGACTGTGCTAAAGAAAGTACCGGTCATGGTTCGCCAATGCCAATGTTAGTGCATGGTGGTCCAGGTAGAGCAGGCGGTGGAGAAGAAATGGGCGGAAAACGTGGGGTGTTTCATTACTTACAACGCACAGCTATTCAAGGTTCACCAAGTATGATTACAGCTATTTTAAATAGCTACCAAGTTGGAGCTAAAATGATTATTAAAGATGTGCATCCGTTCCGTCAGTATTTCGAAGATTTAGAAGTAGGCGAAACAACCATTACTCCAACACATACCGTAAGCGAAGATGATTTAGTAAACTTCGCCAACTTAACAGGAGATAAATTTTACGCGCATTTACAACCCGATGCTTTAGAAGGAACAATTTTTAAACGCACGGTTGCTCACGGTTATTTTATTTTATCGAAGGCGGCTGGTTTATTTGTTGATCCACCAAAAGGACCAGTATTATTAAACTATGGTATTGATGAATGTCGTTTTACTCGCCCAATTTATCCTGGTATGACCATTGGCGTGAAGTTTACTTGTAAAGAAAAATTAGAAAACGATAAACCATTAACGGCTGCTAACGGCGAAGAAGTTAAGGTTGGTATCGTAAAATGGGTGGTAGATATTTATGATGCAAGTTCGCCAGAAGTACTAGAAAAATACGATGCAGTTGACCAAGCCGGACAAACCGTTGGTATTGCTACGATTTTAACGATGGTGAAATTGAAAAATCAAGCTTAATATAATGAGTGCTGGGATGATTAAGAAAATATATTTTACATTATTTTTCTTAGTCATCTCATTTTTTTTATTTTCACAGATTACTAGGCAGGATAGTTTATTAACTATTTATAAGACAACAAAAGTCCCCGAGAAAAAGTATGAAGCATCTTTAAATCTTAGTAAAGAATTATTTTCTAGGAATAAGGACTCTGCACTTTTATTTTTTAATTATGCTAAGAAAGAAAGCTTCAGATTTAAGAGCAATAAAAAATTAACTTCATTTTATTATTTTTTACAAGCTTTTTTTATTGCAGCTGACTATGAGCACGAAAAAGCTATTTTATATTGCGATAGCTGTTTGCGTATTACAAATACTTCAGATTTAGAATTACAAAAAGCGGATTGTTACTTTTCTAAAGCAGTCAGTTTATTTAATATAGGTGAAAAAACCGAAGCGATAAAATATTTTAAATTATCCGTATCTATTTTACAAGCAAAAGGGAAACGAAAAAAAGCTGTAAACGGTTACTCTAATCTTATTGCTATTTATCAAGATTTTAATTCAATTGATACTTGCGAATTGTTTTTTAAAAAGGCAATTAGTATTGCTGATACAATTGAGGATTGTAAAGTTATTGCACGACTTTATACTAATATGTCTGCTTTATATGATAAATCTCACAAATTTCAAATTTCTATTTCATATTTATTAATCGCTCTTAAGTATGCCGATAGGTGCGATGCGAATAAGACTCAAATTCTATTAAATATAGGGAAGGAGTATATGAACACCAATAATTATGAAAAGGCAGGGAAGTATCTTAAAGACGGATATTTAAACGCGTATAAAATCGGTTCACCAGATTACATTATTGATGCAGCCGCAGATTACGCTTTGTTTTACCAAAACACAAATCGCTTCTCAGGGTCGCTTATTATATTAGATACAGCTATAAAATTTATCGATACAGTAAATTATATACAGAGTTCTGCCAAGTTATGTAGAAGTTTAGCTTGGTCGTATGTTGAACTTGAGAATTTTACTAAAGCTACATATTATGCAGATATGAACGTGAGGCTTTGTTACCAAATGGAAGACGATAATAGTTTGGCGGAAGCATTAGATTATCGTGGATATATTTATTTTAAGCAAAAAAAGTACGATGCGGCTATTAAAATCTATTTGCAAGGCCTTGATTTGGCAAAGAAGGTGAATAATGAGATTTTCATAAAGAATTTTTATCAGTCGCTTTATAGAGCTTATGATAAATCAAAAAATTACGAAAAGGCTATCTATTATTCAAAGCTTTATATTGAATTAAATGACAGCATATCTAGCTATGTTAACTCTGCTATTAATTCTGAAATGGAAACCAAATATAATTCCGAGAAAAAAGAAGCCGAAATAAAATTATTAAATCAACAATCTAAATATAGCGCCTTAGAATTAAGCAAATCTAAACAGCAAAAAATTTTATTATCTCTTGCTCTGCTTTTAACAGCAGTAATTTTAGTATTTGTGATATATAATTATTTTCAGAAAAGAAAAGCCAATATTTTAATCAATAAGCAAAAAGAAGAACTTCAAATTCAAAAGAATTTGGTTGAAGAGCATCAAAAAGAAACAATAGATAGCATTAATTATGCTAAAAAAATTCAATACGCTTTGTTAGCTCATGATGATTTGCTTAAAAAGAATTTGTTAGATTATTTTGTGTTATTTAATCCAAAGGATATTGTAAGTGGCGATTTTTATTGGGCTACTGAGCATAATGATAAATTTTATTTAGCTTGCTGCGATAGTACTGGACATGGTGTTCCTGGAGCATTTATGAGTTTATTGAATATTGGTTTTTTAAGCGAAGCCATCAAGGAGAAAAATATTCTTTTGCCAAATGAAGTATTAAATTATGTTAGAAAAAGATTGATTGAGAGTATCGGTAATGATGGGCAGCAAGATGGCATGGATGCTATTTTAATATGTATTGAAAAAGTTGATGGTGAGAAAAAAGTCACCTATTCGGCTGCCAATAATAAGCCCATGCTAATTACCGATAACCAAATTGTTGAATATCCTGCAGATAAAATGCCTGTGGGTAAAGGAGAGAGAACGGAGTCGTTTACTAACCATCAATTACATGTAAAAGCTGGAGATATGTTATATCTTTATACGGATGGATACGCAGATCAATTTGGAGGTCCGAAAGGCAAGAAATTTAAATACAAGCAGTTAAATGCTATGTTGCTAGAAAATTCAACAAAGGATATTAACGTACAGTCGGAGTTACTAGTTAACGAGTTTGATTTGTGGAAAGGCGATTTAGAGCAGGTTGATGATGTGTGTGTTATCGGTATTCGTATTTAAAAATTGCTATGATAATACCAGACTTGGACTTTGAAGAGGTATAAATTGTGAAAATTAGAATTTAATATTATATTTAATAACACTAAAACCAAATAACATGAAAATTAAATGGGGCTCTAAAAAAACAGAAAAAATAGTGGCAAAAGTAGTTGATTCAAAATCAACCAAAAAAACAATTTTGCCATCAAATGAATTACTTGCTGCAAATAGGGATACAGACAAGGTGAAAGCCGTAGATGGTAATCCAACTGCTTAAGGTATTTTTTTTAGTTTTAGTAAAAAATAAATAACAATTGCTACTCAATTTTATTATTAAGTAGTTTGTTTTTTTATTTGATACTAAGTCAGATTCATTTTATGATTCATTTATATTTATAAAACAGTAATGAAGCAGTTACATTTTTTTCAAATTACTCCGCAAAAATCATTTTGGAAGTATCTATTTATGATGTTGCTGCTTATCACACTAAATGCAACGTCTCAAGAAAATGAGTACGAGCAAAATCTTAAAAATATTTTAAGCATAACACCTACTCAAAAAAAAATTGATTCACTTGAGTCGTTTTCAAAATTTATAGTTTTTACTGATTATGAAATTGGTAAAAAAGCATCTCTTAAGTTGCTTGAATATACTAGACATGGCAAAAATAAGAGACAGTTTTTGACTGCCTATAATATTTTAGGATTAGCCACTCACTACACTGGAGATAACGAAATAGCGCTCCAATATTTTGATACACTGATAAAAACTGCAGTAGTTTTAAAAGACACTTTAATGGAATCTAAGGGTCATGGAAATTGTGGTTTGGTATATGAGCGCTTAGGTAATTTTAAAGAGGCATTTGCACAATATACGTATGCTTTAAAATGTGCCGAAAAGCTAGGAAATCAATCGATGCAAGCTTCTTCGTATGGTAATTTAGGAAATGTGTCGGTAAGGTTAGAAAAATTTAAAGAAGCTGTAAGTTATTTTGAAAAATCGGCAAGTATTTTTATAAAACTTGAAAACAAAAAGGCTACTGCTAATCAGTATAACTCTATTTCTCAAGCTTATGATGGATTAAAAGACGTAAATAAACAAGTCGAATATCTTAACAAAGCAGAAACAATATATAGGAGTATTGGAGAAAAAAGAGCATTAGGTACAGTATTAACAAATTTAGGTACTATTGAATCGGATTATTATCATAATATTCCAAAAGCAATAAAAATTTTAGAAGAAGCTTTGGTGCTTAAAAAAGAAACGGAAGACGAGAGTGGCATGGCTACTATTTATATAAATTTGTCCGCACAATATGCTGCACAAGCAAAATATGCTAAAGCATTCAGCGCCATTGCAGAAGCAAAGAAAATTGCTGATTATCAAAAGGATTTGTTTTTGCTTTCTAAGGTTTTAGAAAAAACCTCGATGATTTATAGAATGACTGGGGATTTTAAAAATGCCTACAAATACCATATAGATTTTATTGTTGTAAAGGATTCTATTCTTGGTCAAGAAACGCAGAAAGCGGTAGCTGAATACAAGGAAATGTATGAATCAGAAAAAAAGCAGTATGAAATTGATAAGCTTAAAAAGACTGAAGAAATTGACAAACTTAAAATTATAAAAAACGAACAACAGCTTGAAAAAGAAAAAGCACAGCGCTATCTTATTTTTGGAGCGTTAATTTGCGTGCTTATTTTATGTATTGTTTTAATAAGAGCATTTATTCAAAAGAGAAATAATGCTAATATTTTGCAAAGTAAAAATGAGATGATTAATGCTAAAAATGATGCGTTACAATCTGCTAATCTTGAAATCTCACATCAGAAAGAAATTATTGAGGAAAAACAAAAGGAAATTGTTGACTCTATCAATTATGCAAAAAAAATACAGTATGCTTTATTGGCGCATGACAACCTTTTAAGTAAAAATTTGCCTGAACATTTTGTGTTGTTTAAGCCTAAAGATATTGTTAGTGGAGATTTTTATTGGGCGACCGAGCATCATGGGAAATTTTATTTAGCGGTTTGTGATAGCACAGGTCACGGAGTGCCAGGTGCTTTTATGAGTTTATTGAATATTGGATTTTTGAGCGAGGCTATCAAGGAGAAAAATATTTTTATGCCAAACGAAATATTAAATTATGTAAGAACTAGATTAATAGAAAGTATTGGAAGTGATGGTCAGCAGGATGGTATGGATTGTATTTTAATTTGTATTGATGGTAAGACTGAATCGAAGACCATAACTTATGCAGCTGCTAATAACGAACCTATTTTGATAAGTAGTAACGAAATTATCAGTTTACCAAAAGACAAAATGCCTGTTGGAAAGGGAGAAAGAATGGAGTCGTTTAAATTACAATCACTTTCCTTGCAGGAGGGAGATGTGTTGTATTTATACACGGATGGATATGCTGATCAATTTGGCGGACCAAAGGGCAAAAAATTTAAGTACAAACAGTTAAATGATTTATTGCTAGCTAATTCTAAAAAGTCAATGAATGATCAGTCTAATTTGCTTGTTAACGAATTTGATAAGTGGAAAGGAAATTTAGAGCAGGTAGATGATGTTTGTGTAATAGGAATTAGAATTTAAATTATTTATGACTCAAGAAATCAAAATGATTTTTGTAAAAAAATATTGGTTAGTCCTAATTATATTGCTTTCTGCTTGTGCCAATAGTTTTTCTCAAAATAAGAAGGTTGATTCTGTATACAGGCGACTTCAAGTAGAAAAAATTGACACGTCTATTATTAAAAGTCATATTTATTTGTGTTATACATTTAATAAATTAGAGTTATTTGATAGTGCTTACTTTCACGGGCAATTGGCCAATACATTGTCAGTAGCAAAAAAGTATGACAAAGGTTATATTAATAGTTTGCGAAGAATAGGTGATCTGTTTTTTGACAGGTCAGAATTTGATAGTTCAATTTATTATCATAAAAAGGCTTTACTTAAGGTAAATGATAAAACCAATGTAGTTTATTTTGATTTAGTAAACATACTAGGTAACTCCTATTTTTATATAGGTGACTACATCAATGCTTATGATTATTTTTCAAGGTATTTACAGCAAGCTGAAATTTCGGGAAATGATAAACAAAAGGCAAAAGGTAATAGTAATGTTGGAGTAATTTTAAAAGAACAAAAAAAGTACGATGAGGCCTTATTGTACTTTAATAAAACCATTCAAATAGGTATTTCAATTAATGATTTTAAAACACAATTTGTTGGTTATTCAAATAAGGGAAATATTTATAATGAAAAGGCCAAATTAAAAAACAACAAATATTTAAATCAACTTGCTATAGATAACTATATCAAGGCGCAACAAGTAATTTCAAAAATTGAAGATGGTGATTATCGAAATCCTATTATGCTTTATGCCAATATGGGGAACGTATATGCTGATTTAAATCAATATGATAAGGCTATTGAATATTTTAGTGAAGCTATTATGCTTGTTAAGGAAAATGAGTTTTTCCCTCAAGCCGCATTAATATATAATAATTTAACTGGTATTTATTTAGATTTAAATGATCTTAAAATGGCAGAGAAGTATTTGAAAGAAGCAAATGATTATTCTATTAAATCACAATCTTCAGATGACTTAGCTCAGAGTTATCAAAACTACGCTCGTTATTATGAATTAAAAGGAGATTTTGCAAACGCTTTTAAATCCTATAAATTATACAAGAGCTATAATGATTCCACTTTTAATACTGAAAACACTGAACGTTTAAAAGAATTACAGTTGAAAATTGAGTTTGAAAAAAAGGAGTCTATCAAGCAAGCTGAACAAGATAAGAAAGATGCTGTTGCTCAAGAAGAAAAAAACAAGCAACGTATTGTTATACTAGCCATAAGCATTGTTTTATTTTTAGTTGTCATATTGGCTTTTTTTATTTTCAATGGGCTAAAAAAACAACGTTTAGCTAATAAAATTATATCCGAGCAAAAGGAAGAAGTTCATAAACAGAAATCTATTATCGAAGAACATCAAAAGGAGATGGTAGATAGTATTAATTATGCGAAAAAAATACAGTATGCTTTATTGGCTCAAGAAGATCTATTGAAGAAAAATTTATCGAGCTATTTTATTTTATTTAACCCTAAAGATATTGTGAGTGGAGATTTTTATTGGGCAGCCGAGCATAACGATAAATTTTATTTAGCTTGCTGTGATAGTACAGGGCATGGTGTCCCTGGCGCATTTATGAGTTTGCTGAATATGGGTTTTTTAAGTGAAGCTATCAAAGAAAAAAATATAGAACATCCGCATGAGATTTTTAACTACGTAAGATTAAGATTAATAAATTCGATTAGTAGCGAAGAGCAAAAAGATGGGATGGATGGAATTATTATTTGTATAGATAAAAAGTCAAATGAGATTACCTATGCAGCCGCTAATAATGAACCAATTTTGATTTCTAATAATCAAGTGATTGAATTACCGAAAGATAAAATGCCTGTTGGAAAGGGAGAAAGAATGGAGTCGTTTAAATTACAATCACTTTCCTTGCAGGAGGGAGATGTGTTGTATTTATACACGGATGGATATGCTGATCAATTTGGCGGACCAAAGGGCAAAAAATTTAAGTACAAACAGTTAAATGATTTATTGCTAGCTAATTCTAAAAAGTCAATGAATGATCAGTCTAATTTGCTTGTTAACGAATTTGATAAGTGGAAAGGAAATTTAGAGCAGGTAGATGATGTTTGTGTAATAGGAATTAGAATTTAAAATACCTTTTCGTTGAAATCAAAAAATAAGTATAGCTTTTTTATTAAACTTATAACAAGTGTTATACTTAGTTTACCGATTGTTTATTTAATTAACGACCATTACAAAAAGTTTAATGTTGAGTTAGAAGTTCTTAAGGATTGGTCTAAATACAAACGCAATATTGATTTAGATGGAGATGGTATTACCGAAAACTTTGATATTGGTAATATCGAAAAAGACCATATTTATGGAGAAATATGGAATGATAAAACATTAGTAAATGTTGTTTCTCAAAAAGGTAATTTAGTTAAAGGAACATTAATTTGGAATGATGTTGATAACAATGGCTTGCTAGATGCTATTTATCTTAAAACATTTAACGATTCTTTATTTCTTTCTTCATTTGAACTTGACATAAAAAACAAAACAAACATTTTAGTTCCTAAAGTCAATCAATTTATTGCTTCCTATGATGCTGAAAAAAATGTAACTGAATGTTTTAAGAATGACGTGCTCGATTTGAATGATGACAATGTAAAAGAATATGTGTTTACACTTTCGGCTGGCGCAAAAAACAGAGCTATTGTTTCGTACGATTTTAAAAATAATAAGCTATTAAAAACGGATTTAGCGTTTGCTTATTTTACAAATTTCCATGCAGTTAAAATGAACAACCAAACACAATTAGTATATACCTCTTATGCTAATTGTAATATTCCTAAAGATAAGCTAAACTTAGCCTTAAAGAAATTGAGTATAGATACCAACGAGATTGTTCATTATCAAACGGATTGCAAAGCTTATATGGGGATTTTAAATCAAGAGTTTAAGCCGATTTGCAAACAGCTCGAGAAAGATGGATTTACAGGTATGATTAGGGCTTTGCCTTTTTATGAGGAAGGTAAATTGTTTTATTTTATCCACGAAACTTATATTAATCAATCGGATAGTTTATCTGTTTTAAAAATTGCTAATCAAAATTTAGATATTATTGAAGAGAAAAGAGTTGACCTTCGTTTAAATAACGAGTCGTTTAATAAATTTAATAGAGGCATATTTGAAAAGGCTATTATAAATAATAAAGAAACTATTTTGTACGCTGGCATTTCGGATACATTATTTATGGTAAATAATAAATTAGAATTTAAGCCTTTTGTTATACATGAAGATATTGATTCTGAAACCAAATTAAAACAGTTTGATTTAGACGCCGATAGCATTATTGAAAACATTTTAATTTGTAAAAAGGGACTATTGATTTATGATAGTAATTTTGAAAATGTCGTTTTTGCTGGCTTACCATTTAAAATGGATTATAGAGCTAACTTCGAAAAAACTGGTTATAAGGAAACAAAACAGGGCTTTTATATTTGTGGTAAGGACGAGAAGTTGGTGTTTTTAAGCTATACCAAAAACAATGTCTATTATTTTAAATTTCTATTTATTGCTCTATCAATTGCTTCTATTTATTTGTTTTTGTCGCTTATCATCTTTTTTCAAACCAGAAAGTTAGAACAAGATAATAGAAAGTTAGAAAAGATAGTAGAAGAAAGGACCTTAGAAGTAAAGCAGCAAAATATAAGTTTAGAGAGTAAGAATTTAGAAATTAATAACCAACGCCAGATTTTAGAAGAAAAGCATAAAGAAATTACCGATAGTATAAATTATGCTGAACGAATTCAACGTTCTCTGCTAGCAAGTAAAAATATGTTAGATGATAATCTAAACGACTATTTTGTATTATTTAAGCCAAAGGATATTGTTAGCGGAGATTTTTATTGGGCCACAACATTAAGTAATAGTAATTTTGTTTTAGTTACTGCCGATAGTACTGGGCATGGCGTGCCTGGCGCTATTATGAGTATTGTAAATATTGCTAGTTTGAAGGAAGCTATTGTCCAAGGAATTCAAAGCCCAGATTTAATTTTAAATGAAACGCGTCGTTTAGTGATTGAGAATTTAAAAAACGACGGAAGCGAAAAGGGCGGAAAAGACGGAATGGATGCTAGTTTAATATGTATTGATTTTAAAAACAATAAAATGACTTGCGCTTGCGCTAATAATCCAATTTGGATTGTTAGACAGGGAGAATTCATTGAAATAAAGTCTGATAGAATGCCTATTGGCAAACATGATAAAGATACAACGCCATTTAAGTTACATTCTTTTGATTTACAAAAAGGCGATGCTATTTATACATTAACAGATGGTTATCCAGATCAGTTTGGTGGTGTTAATGGAAAAAAATTTAAGACTAAACAATTGCAAGAAATTTTAGTGTCAATTGCGGGTGAACCAATGGATATTCAAAAACAGAAATTGGAAAAGGGGTTTGACAAATGGAAAGGTAATTTAGAGCAGGTAGATGATGTGTGCGTCATTGGAATTAGAATATAGTTATAATGAAATTTTTAAAAATGAAAATCTGGTTAAATATTATTTTGTTTTTGTTGATTACTAGAACAACTTCATCTGCTTTTGCTCAAAATCATTATTCGGATTCGTTATTACAATTACTTAAAAAAACGAATGATGATAAAATTAAGTGCAGTACTTTTTATTTATTAGGCGACTATTTTCAAACTATAAATTCGGATAGTTCTTTTATGTATTTTGACGAATCTATCAAATTATCTAGAAAGTTGAAGGATGAATTCATGACGGCTAAGTCTTTAAAAGGAAAAGGGTGGACTTATTACCTACTAAGTGAATACGATTCGGCAAAAACAGAGTATGAAAAATCTCTTGCTATAATTGAAAAATTGCTTAAAACCAAATCGAATAGCGCCGAGGAGATTATTAAACTAAAAACTCAAAAAGCTGGTTGTTTAAGAAATATAGGTGTTTTATACGACGCTAAATCGCTTTACCCCGAAGCTATAAAATTGTATTTTGAAGCCTTAAAAGTATATCAAGATATAGATGATAAGATAGGTATATCCAGAGTTTATGGCTCATTGGGAATATCTTATAGAGATCAGAAATTATATGATAGAGCTTTAGAATATTATAACAAATCCATTTCAATAAATATTGAAAATAATAATTCTAAGGGTAATGATGCTAATTATGTTAATCTTGGGAATTTGTATTATTCATTAGAGAATTACGATAAGGCATTAGAGTACTATTTAAAAGTTAAAAGCAGTTATGAGCTGGCTAATAATGAACGAGGCTTGGGTATTATAATTGGGAATATTGGAGGAGTGTATGAAAAAAAGAATGATTATGCGTCGGCCTTAAAAAATTATAAAACGGCGTTGGATATAAATAAAAAGTTGGGTAATAAAAGGATTCAAACAATTAATCTCCTAGATATCGGCAATATAAACTATTTAAACAAAGATTATTTGCAAGCTGAAAAGTTCTATAATGAAGCCTTGAAATTATCATTAGATATAAAAGCCAATGATATCACGCAAGATTGTTATCTTAATCTTTCTCTTATTTTCGAAAAAACTCAAAGATTTAAGCTGGGCTTAGATTATTATAAAAAATTTATCGAATTTAGAGATAGTACATTTAGTGTGGATGCTAAAAATAAAAGTATAGAGTTGGAATATGCCCATGAATATGAAATAAAAAAAGTAAAAGATAGTTTAGAGACAAGTAAGCAAGTAGCAGTTTATTCACTGGAAATAGATAAGCAAAATGCAGAATTAAAAGTTAAAAGAAATCAGCAGATATTTCTTTTTGTTGGATTGTTTATGTTGCTTGTGTTTGCTATTTTTATGTATAATAGATTTAAGGTAACTAGTAAGCAGAAAAATATTATTGAACAACAAAAAATTCAAACTGAACAACAAAAATCTATTATTGAGGAGCATCAAAAAGAAACAATTGATAGCATCAATTACGCTAAACGTATTCAGTATGCCTTATTAGCAAATGATGATTTATTGAAACAGAATTTGCAGCAACACTTTGTTTTATTTAAGCCGAAAGATATTGTAAGTGGTGATTTTTATTGGGCTACTAAACATGAAGAAAAATTTTATTTAGCAGTTTGTGATAGCACTGGACATGGAGTTCCAGGGGCTTTTATGAGTTTGTTGAATATGGGTTTTTTGAGTGAAGCCATAAAGGAAAAAAATATCACTAAGCCAAATGAGATACTAAACTATGTAAGAAAACGATTAATTGAAAGCATTGGGAGTGATGGACAGCAAGATGGTATGGATGCCATATTAATATGTATCGAACATTATGAAAATAATCAAAAAATTACTTATGCTGCGGCTAACAATAAGCCAGTTCATATTTCAGATAATTTAGTAATTGAACATATTGCAGATAAAATGCCTGTTGGAAAAGGAGAGAGAACGGATCCGTTTACACTTTTTCAATTAAATGCAAATACTGGCGATATGTTATATCTTTACACAGATGGCTTCGCCGACCAGTTTGGCGGACCTAAGGGCAAGAAATTTAAATACAAACAATTAAACGAATTATTGCTTAACGTAAGTAATAATTCAACAAATGAACAGAAGCTGGAATTAATTTCTGTTTTTGAGAAATGGAAAGGCGAATTGGAACAAGTGGATGATGTATTATTAGTGGGCATTAGAATTTAAAAAGATGAATAAATTAAGATTATTGATAGTTTTAGTATGTAGTTTATCCTTGAATGGAACCAATGTCCTAGATAGTCTTAGGCAAAAATTAGCATATAATAATATTCCAGATACGGCTAGAATTAATACAAATAACAATATTGCACTATATTTAATGGAGCAAGCAAATGACAGCTGCTTATATTACGCCAATTCTGCATTAGTACTTTCTCAAAAAGTAAATTATTTAAATGGTATTGGAAAATCATATAATACCATAGGCGAATATTTTAACAGTAAAGGTGATTACGAAAAGGCTTTAGAAAATTTTATTAATGCCTATAAAATTTACGAAAAAAATAAAAATCGTAAAGCCATGAGTAATTTAATGAACTCTATTGGCAATACATATTTGGGAATTGATAATCAGAAGAAAGCTTTGGAGGCTTATACTCAAAGTTATGAAATAGCTTATCAAGACTCTAACAAATACATGATGGGAATTTCATCTATTGGATTAGGTAATATTTATTTATTAAAAAAGGATGCTACCCAGGCAATTTATTTTTTTACCAGAGCCAAAAATGTTTTTGAAAAACCGCCAGTTGCCTTATATCCATTATCTGTATCATATACTTTAATAGGTGATGCATTTGTTGAATTAAATAAGTATGATGAAGCATTTGTAAATTTTAATAAAGCGGTTGAACAACTTAAAACATTAAATAATACTTACGGAATAGCTGCTACTTACCAAGTAATGGGTGAAGCTTATAAAAAACAAAAGAATTTAAATAAAGCTCTAGAGTATTTTTTGAAATCCTTTCCCATATTTGAAGAACGAAAAGCCTATGATGATTTGAAACATCTTAGTTTAAATATATCTCAGGTATATAAACAACAACATAATTTCGAAAAAGCATTAGAGTATTCAGATAAATATATCAGCTTTAAAGATTCTGTTTTAAGTGTTGAAAAAAATAAGCAACTATTGGAAGTCGAAACAAAATACGAAACTGAGAAAAAAGAACAACAGAATTTGATTTTAAAGAAACAGAATGATTTATCTAATGAGCGCATTCAAAGACAAAGCATTATTAGCTATTTTATCATTGGTAGTTTAATTATTTCGATGTTATTTGGAGTATTCATGTATCGTGTTTATTCTCAAAAAAAGAAAGCGCACCAATTAATAACCAAACAAAAAGAGCAGGTTGAGCAAAAACAAGGAGAGATTGAATTTCAGAAACAGGTTATTGAATTGAAGCAAAAGGAAATAGTGGACTCTATTAATTATGCAAAACGTATTCAGTATGCACTATTAGCAAATGATAAGTTATTAGATGAAAATTTAGAATCACATTTTGTTTTATTTAAGCCAAAAGACATTGTGAGTGGAGATTTTTATTGGGCAACGGAGCATGAAGATGATTTTTATTTGGCTATTTGTGATAGCACAGGTCATGGAGTTCCTGGAGCATTTATGAGTTTGTTAAGTATTGGTTTTTTAAGTGAAGCCATTAAAGAGAAGAACATAAAACAACCAAATGAGATTTTTAATTACGTTCGTAAGAGATTGATTGAGAGTGTAAATAATGAAGATCAAAAAGATGGGTTTGATGGCGTTATTATACGAATTAATAAGTCAACAAAAAGGGTTACTTATGCTGCTGCAAATAATCATCCAATTATTATTTCAAAAGGAGTTTTAAAGCATTTAAGTTATGATAAAATGCCTGTTGGAAAAGGTGAAAAATTACTGCCATTTGCCGAGTTTGAAATTTTGCCTGAAGAGAATGCTACTATTTATATATATACGGATGGTTATGCCGATCAATTTGGCGGAATTAAAGGCAAGAAATTTAAGTACAAGCAACTTAATGAATTTTTGCTAACTTACTCAACGAAAGAGATGAGTCAACAGTTAGAATCATTAACAGTTCAGTTTGATAGCTGGAAAGGGGATCTAGAGCAAGTGGATGATGTATGTGTTATTGGGATTAAATTATGAAAAATGTAATATACATAGTAATACTTTTTATTTTAGTAAAAGTAAATATTTCGTTTGCGCAAAACCGGTTTGTAGATTCTTTAATTGAATATACAAAAGTAGCGAAAGACGATACTCATAAATTATCTGTGCTAACTAGAGTCATTGAAGCTATCAGTGATGATGCGGTCTGGTCGAAATACAATGAGCAACTTGGGCCCTTGGCTCAGGAGTTAATGCTAAGCACTGATTTAAAAATTAAAGAAAAGGCAACGAGGCATTACGGCGATTATTTAAATAATAAAGGATATTTAAGTAATAATTTAGGCGATATAACAGAAGCTTTAGATTATTTTCATCAAAGCTTAAAAATTCAAGAAGAAATAGGAGATAAATCTGGACAATCTTATTCCTTAAATAATATTGGTTATATCTATAGTAGCCAGAAACAGTATTTAAAGGCCTTAGAAAATTATATTAAAAGTTACGAATTGCAGAGAGAGATTGATGATTTACATGGTCAGGCACAATCGCTTAGTAATATTGGCAACGTATATGATAAATCAAAAAGTTTAAAAAAAGCACTTTACTTTTATTTTAAAGGCTTAAACATTAGAAAGAAAATTAAAGATAAGCATGGAATTGGATATTCGCTTCAAAACATTGGAACCGTTTATTTTAATCAAAAAAATTATTTTAGTGCTTTATATTATTTTAAAAAAAGTTTGGAAATAAGACGTGAAATTAACGATGTTCAAGGAATATCGTATGCTTTGTGTAATATGGGTAAAATTTATTTAGAAGATAATAACACCGCTTTAGCTCAAAAATATGCGTTAGAAGGATTGGAAATGTCACAAAAAATGGGTTATCCAGAGAACATTAGTTTAGCAGCCACAATTTTGGAAGATATTTATTTAAAAGAAGAGAAGTATAATAAAGCACATGAAATGCTCAAGTTGGCAGTAAAAATGCGCGATAGCATAAGTAATGATGAAACACATAAAAGTACACTCAAAAAACAATTGCAATATGAATTTGAAAAACGAGAAGTGATCTCGAAAGCAGATCAAGAAAAACGGGAATTGACTTATCAAGCAACATCCAAGCAGCAACAAATTATTATCATAGCAAGTGTGGCTGGATTCATATTGTGTCTCTTTTTTGGAGTGTTTATTTATAACAGATTTAAAGTTACTCAAAGGCAAAATGTGACTATACAAGAACAGAAAAAAGTAGTTGAAGAACAAAAACAAATTGTTGAGGCACATCAAAAAGAAGTGGTTGATTCTATTAATTACGCTAAACGCATTCAGTACGCTCTATTGGCACATGAAGATTTATTAAAAGGAAATTTGGAATCTCATTTTGTTTTATTTAAGCCAAAAGATATAGTAAGTGGCGATTTTTATTGGGCAACCGAGCATGATAATAATTTTTATTTGGCGGTATGCGATAGCACTGGACATGGAGTTCCTGGAGCATTTATGAGTTTATTGAATATTGGTTTTTTGAGCGAAGCTATTAAAGAGAAAAATATACAAGAACCAAATAAAGTGTTTGACTATGTTAGAAAACGTTTAATTGAAAGTATCACCAATGAAAATCAAAAAGATGGATTTGATGGGATCTTGTTGCGATTTAATAAATTAACTAACACAATTACCTATTCAGCTTCTAATAATCATCCAATTGTTATTTCAAATAATGCATTACAACATTTAGAGTGTAATAAAATGCCAGTTGGAAAGGGAGAAAAATCAGAATCTTTTACATTATATGATATGAATGTTTCAAAGGGTGATTCCATTTATCTTTATACAGATGGATATGCTGATCAATTTGGTGGCGAAAAGGGCAAAAAATTCAAGTATAAACCATTGAATAATTTATTATTGGAAATACATCATACACCACTTGGTAGTCAAAAGGAAGTGCTTGACTCTACATTTACAGATTGGCAGGGAAGTTTGGAACAAGTAGATGATGTACTAGTTGTTGGTATAAAAGTATAGATTTTATTTTGTAAATTGTAGTGGTTTAAATCTTTCTGAATGGCATTAAAGCTACTTTATATAATTTCCTATATTCTACTAGCCGCTACTAGTTTTGCTTCGATACAAGTAGATTCAATAGATGTTAAGTTATCAAAATGTAAAAACTCAAATGAGCGAGTAGAATTGTTGGCAAAGATAGCTTCTGAAGAAACATCAAAAAACGTAGATAAATCAAATGAGTATGCAAATAGAGCACTTAAGGAATTAAAAACAATTAATTCAACTACGTCAGCTAAAATGGCTTGTGGAATTTACCGAACTCTCGCTATTAATTATTACTATAACGGAAATAACGATTCTTCTATTTTAGCGTGTAACAAAGCATTATTATTAGCAAAAAAATTGAAAGATTCTAAGGAGATAGCTGATGCTTACTTGTGTATGCAAACAGCCTACAGAGAAATGGGAAAGTATGAAAAGGCAGTAGAGGTATCTTCGATGGCACTTAAATATTATGAAAAAGATAAAAATTTAAAAGGTCAGGCAAAAGCTACACTTAATATCGGAATTTTATACGACGATCAAAAGCAGTATAATAGAGCTTTAGAGTATTTGAATCAAGCAAAACTATTATTTATACAGTTAAAGGATACAGCGCAAATCGCAAATGCTATTACAAGAGCAGCCAATGTATATAAAGATACACGCAGTCAAGATACTGCTAAAACAATGTATTTAGAAGCATTAAAGTTATTTGAAAGCATTCATCATAAAAGAGGAATTGCAGTGATATATAATAATTTGGCAGGATTAAACAACATTATTTCATCACAAGAGGCTTTACAATATTATGATCGAGCGTTAAAAGCAAGAATTGAATTAGGAGACAAAGTTTCGGTTTGTATGATATACAACAATATTGGAGCTGTTTATATGAATGACAAGAAATATGCAAAAGCCATTGAGTGTCTCAATAAAGGACTAGCTGTAGCTAGTGAAATTGATTCTAAACAAAATTTACTTAATATTTATCATGCACTCGCTGGAAGTTACAGGAGGTCGAATCGATTGGAAGAAGCTTACAGTATGCTGTTTAAATATGCGAGTTTAAAAGATTCATTATTTAATAAAGAGTCTATTGAGAAAATAGAAGAAATTCAAACAAAGTATGAAACAGAAAAGAAAGAACAAGAAATTGCTTTGTTAAATAATACAAACGCTTTAAAAGAACTCGAGATCAATAAAAACAAAATTGAAATTAGTAAACAAAATCAAGAGAAGGTAATTATTGCACTAGCATTATTATTTTTTATAGGCATTAGTATAGTTGTTTTTAGAAGTTATCGAATAACAATAAAATCAAAAGAGATTATTACGCTGCAAAAAAAGGAAATCGAACTTCAGAAAAATGAAGTTGATGAAAAGCAAAAAGAGATTGTAGATAGTATTAATTACGCTAAACGTATTCAATATGCCTTATTGGCAAGCGAAGATTTGCTTGCTAATAATTTGAATGAACATTTTGTTTTATTTAAGCCGAAAGATATTGTAAGTGGAGATTTTTATTGGGCGACAAACAAAAATGATAAATTTTATTTAGCTGTATGCGATAGCACTGGTCACGGAGTTCCAGGTGCTTTTATGAGTTTATTAAACATTGGTTTTTTAAGTGAGGCAATTAATGAGAAAGGGATTGTAGAGCCTAATAAAATATTTGATTATGTTCGAATTCGCTTAATAGAGAGCATTGGGAAGGAAGAGCAACAAGATGGTATGGATGGTATATTAGTTTGTTTTGACAAACAAGCAAATACTATTTCTTATGCTGCAGCAAATAGTGCTCCTATCTTAATTTCCAGAAATAATTTAGAGAGAGAGTTTAAGGAGCTTCCGAAAGATAAAATGCCTGTTGGTAAAGGAGGGAAAAATAGTGAGTTTAATCTATTTCATATACAAGCGCAAAAAAACGATATGATTTACTTATATACTGATGGATATGCAGATCAGTTTGGGGGTGAAAAGGGGAAGAAGTTTAAGTACAAGCAACTGAATGAATTATTGATAGAAAGTTCGTCCTTGGGATTAAATGATCAGTCAATACTATTAAATCAAAAATTTGTAAATTGGAAAGGTAATTTAGAGCAGGTGGATGACGTGTGTGTAATAGGGATACGTATTTAATTTGCTATATTTAAACGTTTTATGAAGTTTGTTTTTTTAAGTAAAATATTTTTAATTACTCTCTTGTTGAATTTTGGCAATGATTTATACTGTCAGTCAACAGAAGATAGTTTACTTCTTGTTTTAAAAGAATCAAAGCATGATACGGATAAAGCAAAAACCTTATATAATTTATCTAAGTTATATAATGACTCCGACCCAAATAAAGGAATTGACTATTTAATAAAAGCATACGATATTTCAATAAAGACAAATAATCTCAGAATACAGTCGGATATCACAAACCAAATAGGTTATAACTATTATTTTTTAAGTGATTTTAATCATAGTGTTGAGTTTTTTTTAAAGACTTTAGCTATTTGCGAAAAACAAGGCAATAAATCAGGGATTTCGGGATGCCATAATAATATCGGGAGTATTTATTTGGAGTTAGAGGATACAGTGAATGCATTACATCATCATTTATTAGCATTAAAAATGCGTAAAGAAAATAGTCGTAATGATGAAAGTAGTAAAAATGAAATTGCGATGTCTTATGGTAATGTAGGTAAAACTTACTTTACGATGAGAAATTATAGTAAAGCAATGGAATACTACAACTTGTGTTTAGATATTTCTAGAGAAGTGGGCAATAAAAAACGTGAAGCACTAATGCTTAATAATATTGGAAGTATTTTTGCTGAACAAAAACAGTATGATGAGGCTTTGCCTTATTATACAAATGCTTTCAGTTTATATAAAGAAATTGATTCACAAGAAAATATTGCTTTATGTTTAAATAATATTGCTGAGATTTATTACAGGAAGAGAGATTTTTTAAAATCGATAGACAATTATAAAGCTTCTTTGGCTATTTCAGTGCAAAACTCAACATTATCTGATATGAAATCTAGTTATGATGGATTACATAATTGCTATTTGCAACTTAATGATTTTAAATTGGCGCACGATTATTTGGCAAAATATGTGGAAATCAAAGACTCTATTTTTAATGAAGAAAATTCCTCGCAGATAAACGAGTTGTTAGCAAAGTTTGATTCTGATAAAAAAGAGCAGGAAATTGCGTTACTTCAGAAAGATAAAGAAATGTCGGTTTGGCTTCGTAATTCATTGATTATCGGATCATTGTTGCTTGTTTTTTTAGCTTTTTCATTGTATAGCAGAAATAGGGTGAAACAAAAAGCTAATCTGGAACTTTCTTTGAAAAATAGAAATATTGAAGAGCAAAAGCAAATTGTTGAACATCAAAAAATGTCGTTAGAAGTCCACCAAAAAGAAATTGTAGATTCTATTAATTATGCTCGACGAATTCAATATGCTTTACTAGCGAATTCTAAATTAATAGACAAATACTTACCTGAACATTTTGTGTTATTTAAACCAAAAGATATTGTAAGCGGCGATTTTTACTGGGCAACCGAACATAACGGTAAATTTTACATCGCAGCTTGCGATTGCACCGGTCATGGAGTTCCAGGAGCATTCATGAGTTTATTGAATATTGGTTTTTTGAGTGAAGCGATTAAAGAAAAAAATATAGTTGAACCTAATGAAATATTTAATTACGTAAGAACACGATTGATCGAAAGTATAGGCCAAGAAGAGCAGCAAGACGGCATGGACGGTATACTAATATGTTTTGATGTGCAACCAAATATTAATGATGTTGATTCACTAAAAATTACTTATGCCGCATCTAATAATGGGCCAGTACTTGTAAAATCAAATGATATTAAATTGCTGCCAAAAGATAAAATGCCAGTTGGTAAAGGAGAAAGAATGAATAGCTTTAGTTTATTTTCTATCGATTTGGAAAAAGGAGATAGTTTTTATTTATACACAGATGGTTATGCTGATCAATTTGGAGGAGAAAAAGGTAAAAAATTTAAGTATAAACAATTAGAGGAATTATTATTTACCAATGCACATCTGCCTTTGAAAGATATTAAAACAAAATTAAATGAGTCAATTGAATATTGGAGAGGCGATTTGGAGCAGGTAGATGATATATGTGTTATCGGTATAAAAATTTAAAATTATGGTAGGGAAAGAATTCAATCCGTTTTTGTTTTATAGTAAGCAATTACAAACTTTGCTAACGGAGGCATCGAAGCAAAAAAATCCAGCACTTTGGTTATATGCCAATGATGCCAGAACACCATTATTTATGTTGGAAGGTTTAACTAGACTTCATAAAAAGGCATTTGATGAGAAGATATTTGATAAATGGAATAAACGGTTTAAAAAACTAGAGGATTTATTTGGGGAGATTGATCAATATTTAGTGTTAGAAACGGAATTAAAAACAAATAAAAAAGTCACAACTGAAGTATTGAAATACTTTAACGTCAACGCAAATAACTTTATTAATAAATGTAATCAACGTTTATCTGAGAAGGAGTGGTTAAATAAAAAACTAATTAGTTTTGATGAAAAACTGGGAGAATTTAATGTTGATTATAATAAAGAATATATTGAAGAACTTACTTTTTCGCTAATTGACGAAATTGATGCTATTCTTAGTTTTTGCGTTGAATGTGATTACCAATTTACTAAATTGGAGGAACAGGTGCATGAATTACGTCGTAAGTTACGTTGGTTAAGTATTTATGCTCAAGCCTTACAGGGCTTAATCCAATTAAAAAAATCGACTAAAAAGTCGAAGTATCATTTGAATTATTTCACAAAAGACGTTTTAAATTCTCCCTACAATAAGTTGCCTTCAAAGCCCGAAAACACGGCTATTATTGAGTTTGATACAAATTCTTTTTTTGCCTTAAGTTGGTTGATTAAGGAATTAGGGAAACTAAAAGACGATGGCTTAAAAACTGAAAAATTAAGTCACGCAATTTTTATTTTGGAAGATATTACAGAACTTCAAGCCAAAGAAAAGGCGAGTGTTATTTTAGGGTTTAAAAAAACAGTAGAAGCCGATATTTTAAAACAAGCTTCAGAAATTTTAAAAGTAGCCTTATCTAAAGATAAAATATTAGATACTTTAGTTATCTCATAATTACCATCTTGCCAATTCCTTTTTTAAAGAAAGAATCCGCATCGGTTTGTCTCTTCTCAATAGATTGACCATTGCTGCGTGTAATTACTTTATATAAATAAACACCATTTGCTAATTTATCGCCATACTCATCTTTTCCATCCCAAGCATACTCAGTAATGTTACGACCAATATGTAAATTACCTAATTCAGTTTTAGTAATTTCTCGCACAACTTTACCTGTTATGGTCATAATTTGTATAGTGAATATATCAGGGATTTCGTTGCCAGTTAATGTAAACACAAATCTTGTGGATGTACTAAATGGGTTAGGGTAATTTAGAACTTCGGTAATGGTTTGTTTATTAATAATTTCAAACTGAATGTTATAATCTGTAGCGCCCGATACGTTACTACTTCTATCAACTGCCTGTACAATCATTTTATATTTACCATCTTCTGCAAATTCTGGTCGCCATTCAATTTTACAGGAATTATTTGGTAATTGTGCTGGCGTAAATTGTAATGCGTTTGAAAAGAAAATTCTTTTTTCGCTTGCTTGATTTGGAGATTTAATGAACACTTTAAAATTACTAGTATCATTTAAAGCTAAGTATTTGTTTTCATCTTTTAGTGTAACTAATACGTGAGGTTTAGATGAAATAATGTCACCATTTAAGATGTGAGTCCCATCAAAGGTTACATCCAATAAAGGATTGATATTGTCTTTGCTAACATTAAATCCAATACGAGCTACATTATTAAAATGATATTGTTCTAACTGATACTTAGCATGGTTTTCAGGATTCACATCCACCCATAAATAGTTAAAGCCAGCAAACTGACCTATGCCATTCGCATTAAATGTATTAAACTTTATGGTATCAATAATTACCTGATTTGGAACAAATGGATTAGCTTTTAACTTATATGGCAATGGATGAATAACACGTTGAGCATCTTCAATCCAATAAGTTACTAGTAAACTATCTGTAAAAGGAACAGTGCCAATGTTTTGTATTGGTAAATGTACAATTAGATTATCTCCTTCTTGTAAGGCTTGCAATGTTGCACTATTCGTAAAGCCTTGCTGCGGATTAATAGCACATTCAGGAATCGGATCAAAATATACTTGCCATTTTTTAAGTTGAGCTGGAGTTGTATATACGTTATCCCGCATGAAAGCAATTAATTGCATTTTAGGATAAATAGAAGCATCCACATAGTTTGCTAAATCATAAATATCAGTACTATCTTTAGGAAATACAGTTTGTAAAGTGTCTTTAGTACCATTAGCTTTTATTCTAATTATTTTTAAGAAAAGACTATCCTTATTAGGAGATTCCAACGACTGTTGTCTCCAATGCAAGCTGTTCCATTTTGTTGAAGGACCAATAATTTCAGATAAAATATATCCATTGTTCCAGTTTGTTTTAATAGAGTCTTCCAAATAAATAATACTATTAGGACTAGAACCAACTACTTCATGAGCTTGCCCAGAAGACATGCCCTTTGTTCCATAAATAATGATAGGAATTGTATCTCCAACAAGATTACTATTTGATATAAAACTACTACCAAAACTTTCAAATTGTGATTTTAATCCCGCTGAAAACCCGGAACTTAAATGGTTTTGATTAGAGTAGGCTAATATTTTAGACCCATTTGGTGCTGAATCTAATAAGTTGTATAAATCTTGTTGCCAATTTGGAGTATTGCCACAAAATCCAGATACCCCAAAATCATAGGCATATAGCGGGCGATTATAGCAATGGCAATTGCCTTCGGGTGTAATACCTACAGGAGGTAGATTTTCTCGTGGTTCAGCGGAAATAGCGTCAATGATGGCAATTGACCAACCGCTAAAAACAGCACAAGGATGCAAGTGTCTCACAAAGCCATTGATAGAATAGTTAATCGATGTCCAAGGAATAACATGATGAAAGCCATTACGACAAGCTATAGAACTATAAGTATTACTAAATTCAAATTTGCGAGCCGGCCTGTTGAATTTTACAAATCTGTATTGGTCATTTTTAAATTGATGAAAATGCGATTGACCCCAACCTGTTTTTGTATTGTAAACTTGAAAAGAACTTTCTTTCCAGTTGGTGTAATCGGTTGGTAAAATTGAGTCTTTGGTGATTCTCCAAAAATAAACGGTGCTATCTGTAAATGGTAAATTTACTGTCCATTGTATAAGGCCCCCCACACTGTTTATCACTGTTGTATTTATCGGGTTAACAAATGTATCGTTGGTGTCTAACTGAATTCGGTATGCGGCTGAAGCAGCAAATGGATCAGCCGTTGTTGCTTTTAACGTAATTTGAGGAGTGTTTGGTACAATAGCATATTGATAAGGAAACACTGGCGTTACATCTCCGCCTGGGATAAATAAATCAACATAGCCGTTGGTTGTATTATTTGTTTCTGCCATTTCATTAATCTCATAATAAGAATCAATGCGCACATAAAAATGATTTAACCCCACGTGTTTTGTATAATCCTTTTCAACAAAAAAACTTAAGGTGTCTTTGTTCATTGGCGCTTTAATTTGTTTAAAATAGGTTGTTGAATCTCCGTTAGGGAGATAATGTTCAATACTCACAATAAAAGTATCTAAAATGGCCTTTGCATTGTTTTTAATAACGATATTAATACCTATTGAATCTGGGTGAGTGGTTGTATTAAAATACACGCTTGAATTCGTAATTTCATAATCTGGTTTTGGAAAGGCATTCAATCGAATAGAAGGATCTCCTTCTAAAGTCATTTCTAAGCTTGTAATATGTTGAAGCTGGTCGCCAATAGTTGATGTTTTCTTTGAGGCACTTTTAATTGCATCACCAATCCCTTTGTAATAGGTTTCGGACGCAATGGTTGTATAAAAATCCTTCGAAAAATTAAATAAGGTGTTTACAACACCAGCTGAAGAAGACGCTAAAAAACCGATACTTCCTTTATTTTGTATAAGCGTAAATACCTCGCTTGTACTATTAGCATCTGGTAAATGTATGTTGCCAGAATAACAAGAGTTTGCTAAAAACAAAGGATACTTTCCTTGATTATTGTAGGCGTTAGGATTATCAATTGCTTGATCGAAACCAGTAGTTGAACCGTGTCCAAAAAATGTAATTAATGAACAGCCATAATCTATTAATTGTTCAATTGAATCACTTACTGTAATTTGAATTGGAGCCGAAGTTGTTTTTTGAAAAGGAAATATTCTAGCACCATAAAGAGTATCTTCAATAATATTTCCAAATACATCTAAATAAGACTGAAATGCTTGTTGTTGTTGGATATCTTCTCCTCCACTAAAATGTAATATGCGTTTATGCCAATCTAATGGCGGTAAAGGTGAGGCTAATCCATTTATAGATGTGCCTTCGTGTTCTTTTACTTTATCTAGATAATTGGTAACGTCTAATCCATTTTTTGCAGAAATTCTTCCAACAGGGATAAATGGCGTGATGGAATTAGCGCCATGAATACCAGCGGTTAGAGCATTGTCTGAGGATGGATTACCAAAAGTGGGCACCTTACAGGCGTTCCAATAATTTGCATTTGCTCTTACTTCTGTATTTTGAATAGACTTTCCAATCAATAATAAATATTTAGGAGGTACTACTAAAGCATCGCTTAAATATTTACAAAAGTTTTTTATAGCCAAAGGATTTTTTGTGTTTCCATAAGCAAATTGATCATACAATTCATCAACGTCAGCCATAATTACATGATTACTTCCTCCTAATGATGTTTCTCTATACTGCTTATATAAATTAGCTTGCGATTGCAAACTTTTGTGAGTGACAATTAAAAATGCTGAGTCGGGATTACTTGTAATATAGTTAACAAAGAATCCGGTTTGATTAACGGGGGCAAGCGTAGTAACAGTATTTATATTTGCAGTTGTTGTTAAAAAACATTCTTTTTGAGAGCTTGAATTTGGGATCAAGGCTTTAACATTATTTCCAGATGCAACAGTTGTGATGTATTTGTGATTGGTTAAATCATACAATATAACTTGAGAAGCACCAATGTTTACATTTTGAATATCTAAAAATGCTTTTGATCCAAAGGTTGCATTATTAACATAAAAAAGATGTTCTGATGAATTTGATAAATCTGGAATTTGAGGATATTTTAAAGAAATATAGTGAACGTTAGTAGAATGAACCGCGACAGGAATAGTTGCAAAAAAAGGATTGTCAATACTATTAACGGTTATTTGAGAAGTGTTTTGTAGTTGATTGGAAGTTATTTGTTTTTCAATAAACAATTGATTTATTCCAAAGAAGGTTGTATCGTTTAAAGTTACAGTGTTATTAGAGTTATCAAGAAATTCAAGTTTGATTTGATGATCGTATGTGACACCGCTAACATTTGATTCGGAGGCACCAGAATAGCTCGTCTTTATATAGACAGGCAATGATGAAGAAGAATAAACATTTAAGTTGCTGAAATTAGTTTGTTTAAATTCTCCTCTATGTATTATTTTGCCGTAGCCTTCACCAAGCATATATCTGGGATCAGAAATAACGCTTAAAAAAGTTGTTCCTAATGAATAATTAGCTTTGTAAGCTTCAATTTTTTCAGTATAAAAATAATTAGCGGCCGTGTAACCTGTAAAATTAATGTCAGTTTCGCGCTGAACCCGTTTGTTACTAATGGATGAATTCCATGTTAAGTATGCATAATTTGTATCATTGAATAACGCAATGTAAGGATTTGGGACGCGTGTAATAGTTGTGTATGCTGTCGAGTCAAAACTTGCATCATTTTTTTTAGCATAAAATTCAATATAGTCAGTTGTGTTAAAAACATTATCACTTTCATCATTGATGTTAATGTACTGCTCTTGCCCCTTAATAAATACTTGAAAATTTTTAGGATTTATGGATGATACTGGTATTCCAGAATTAATTAAGGTATTGTAATCTATGCGGTACAGTCCAGTGTTTGGTATGCTAATTTTGTAATGTTTCTGAGAAAAGTTGATCCATTCATTTCCATACTGTTGAGCAGCTAAATTAGCTGTTATAAGAACAAGAGTCAGTAAAATGGATAGACGTTTTATCATTTAGCTAGAAGTTTTTTATTAATATCAATTTTTACAGTAAAAATATGCGAGTATAGAGAGGTTGACACATTTCCAATATTTGTCATAGCATAATCTAAAGCAAAAATTTTGTACTTAATACCCACGCCAATATTGGGCTGTACCGTAGTAATATCAGCGCCGGTTACATTTTTTGCTTTTTGAATATTACCAAGTCCCCCTCTTAAATAGATAAAACCTTTATATCCAACCTCTAATCCTAAAGCTGGTTCCATGCTCCAAGCATTTGTTTTAACTACGGTGTTACGTTTACCATCAAAGGTGTTAATGAAATTTAACTCACCTCCAATAGATATTCTATCTTGCCAAACAAACCAAGTACGAGTAACACCCAGTATTAATTTAGGAACGGTTACTTCAATCGAATTACTAGGAATATCATTTCCTGTAATGGCATAAGTTTGTTTAACTTCATCTGTTAAGTTATATGACCAAGCATTAAATGTACCAGTTACATCGCGAGCCATGGCTGCAAAACGCCACTTTTTATAATCATACATCGCACCTACATCTAAACCAAAACCCCAAGCGCCACCAAATTCCCCTAACTTACGACGGATAATTTTTGCATTTGCCCCAATTTTTAAGCCTTTTATTTTAACCATATTACGGGCATACGATAATAAAACTGCCGCATCCACTGCATTAAATGATTTTAAACGAGAATAATCTACATTTCCATTGGCATCAATTAATTCGGTTGTGTTTGGGATATTATCTACTCCAAATCGAATAAAGGTTACGCCCACAACGCTATTACTATCCACACGTTTAGAGCCTCCAATAAAATCGTATTTGGCAATACCAGCGAAATATTCAGCATGCATTAATCCAATTTGTACATTACTTTGTTGTAATTGTAATCCTGCTGGATTCCAATATCCTGCCGTTACATCATTTACAGAAGCTACATTGGCATTCGCCATCGAAAGTGCTCTAGCTCCAACACCCACACTTAAAAATTCGTTACTATACTTTGCAATTTGTGCAAAGCTTATGGTGGAGATAGAAACAAACAATAAAACTACTAAGTTCTTCATAATCAGCTTAAAATTACGTAAATTTTTTAAAAACGACAATATGTTGACTTAACGAATTTATCAGCGAATTATTGCCTAAAATTTTCTGAAAATGAGGTTTTATGCGCCAAAAACGCTGTTTTAAATTTAGAAAGCTTGTTTTTTAACAAATGTCTTCCAAATATTTGTCATAGAATAAGCGGCAAGAAGCATGATATATGGAAACACATGTAATGTGTGACGTTCGCTCCATTCATTAAAAATTAAGCCTACCATTAAGGCATTTAAAAGAATTATTACTGAAAAAGTGATTAAGAAATAATAAATCGCTTTTTGTTTTTTATAAGAAAAATATATGGCGAGTAATGCAAATGGATATAAAAAATGGTGACTTACGTTAATGGTATTATGAAAATTAGAATAGTAAGGACGCGTTGTTAAAAAGAAAGAATTTAATTTTTGAATGAATAATGAGAAAAGTGTTTTTACATCTTTTTGCTCTATGATAAATTGATAGCAATTAAACAGTGTGTAATTTCCTGGAGCTAATTCAGGTGATGACCAGCTTGGGAAACCATAATAAATAGAACCATTTGAAATGTATTTTGAAAAATCGTGGTAAGGCAATTGAAAGAAAAACAAGATGCCAATAAACAATAGCAAGAGAGCGGAGGAGCCTAACCATAAAATTTGTTTTTTAGTGAATCTTTTTTCGAGATACAACTTAAGTAACAAAACACAAATGACTGTAAAAATGCCTGAAGGTCTTGCGAGGATAACAACTAGAGCCAGAAGAGATATTTTTAACGCTCTGTATTTTATATAATCAAATAGAGAAACATAAGCGAAGAGTAAACTCATGGCAACAAAAAATGTCTCGGAAAATAAATTGAACTGCCAGTACTGAATTAAAGGACTCACACACATCATTACTAACCATAAATAGGAAGTTTCGTAATTAATATAACTTGAAATCAGTTTATGAAACTTATAATAAGCAAATAAACTTAATAAATAGGTGCTCATGAAAATAAGCAGAGTAGGTGCTTTTATAAAAACAAAAAATGCTAAGTAAGATACATACGAAATATAAAAAGTTTGATATTGTGTAGAGTTTATAAAATCGCCATGTGCTAAATAAGTAGCTCGCGATAAATATTTGTCCCCTTCGTTTACGGTGTTAAATCCAAATTTAACATATAAGGCCATTAGCACACAAGTGTGAATAATAGCTAGTATTATCCAAAAAAAATAAGGATGAGAAATTAATTTTTTAGCGCTCATCTTTTGCCGTTTGACTTTAAAATAATGAATGTTATTAGCCAGTATATCGAGAAAGCAACTAAGGCGAGTAAAATCATTTGTTTTTTATAAAATTTCGCATTTGAAATTGAGGCTGCATTTGAATAGACTGCAAATGTTGATCGTTTGGAGATATATCGTTTTATTTTTTCGGAAGAGTTGTAAAGTTTTTTGTCAAATTGAGAGGCATAGTAATATACAAAATTGATATTGGAATTAAAGTAGTTGTTGTAAAATGAATTTGAATAATCATATTCTGATTTTTCAATACTGTCGTTTTTAAAACTTGAAACTAGGATGTCGTTTGAATGTAATTGATATAAGTTGTAAAAATCAATGGAGTTTAAATAATGTCCACTTTTAGTTTGCAGTGATAAGGTATTCGACATTAAGTCTACAAAAATCCATTGATTTAATTCTGTAATATAACATTCATTAAAGTTATGGCCAGCACTTGAAATGCCATTGGCTTCTCCTTCTACCCAAACAGAACGAGTTGTAATGCCTGCGGTATTTGCAAAAAAAGAAAAAATATTGGTATAACTGCCGCACCAAATTTCTGATTTACCTTGTTGTGCCAATGTAAATTGCTTTAACGGACTATATATGTCCATACTATCATTAGGTGTACCTAATTGCTGATGGATTTTTTTGTAAATATAACTACCTATTTTTTGGATTTTTGAAACAGAATTTTCTGATGGAATGACCTTCATGCTATCTAACAAAATTTGTTTGGCTATTAAAATTTCTTTGTCGGTTGTGTATTCTGATGATTGAGCCCAATGATTAATTGAATATGATTTTTTATCTTGAATAGGAAAGGACACTTGCATTAATTCAACATCTGAAGCCCTTGTTCTTCTCTTTTTTTTGTATGATGCTTCCGATACATAATTTAGACGAATGTGAATAGTAGAATCTTTTCCATTTATTTTTTTCAATTGATAGTCTTTAATTCCTTCTAGTAATTTAATCACAGGATTGCCTTTGCAAGTATAGCTTGTTGAATCTGGCAATTGAATTTTCCATACAGCACCGTTTTGTTCTTGAGAAAAATACAGAGCTAAGCTATCACTTCCATTAAAACGTGTTTTGGTTATGCTTTGTAATTCAGATGGTTGATATAATTGCTTGTAGTTTAGATATTCTGTATAAGCGTAACCATTATCTCTATTTTTATAAATTACTATATTAACAATAAGTAAAACTAAAAAGATAATGCCATTAAAAATGTGTAAACGCTTATAATTCATTTAAAGGTATAGTTGTTTAAAAATACAATTTTTTTGAATACTGTAGAATGCCACATTTTCATATATTTACGCTATTAAATGAGTATCAAAAAACATATACCCAATGCCATTACATGCTGCAATTTATTATGTGGTTGTTTAGCTATTGTGCAAGCCTTTGAAGGTAATTTAGTTTATTCTGCATACTTAGTTGGCTTAGCGGCTATCTTCGACTTTTTTGACGGTTTTGCAGCGAGAATGCTAAAGGTTAGTTCTCCCATTGGTAAGGATTTAGATAGTCTAGCAGACATGGTTACTTTTGGTGTGGTGCCAGGGATTGTAATGTTTAAACTTTTGCAAATTAACGAGTTTAGTTACGAAAATGCGGTATATTCTTTTCAGTTTATAGGAGGAATAGAGTATTTAGCTTTTACAATTCCAATATTTTCTGCCATTCGTTTGGCGAAATTTAATAATGATATTCGACAATCTGATTCATTTATAGGTGTTCCAACACCAGCAAATGCGATACTTATCGGAAGTTTGGCACTAATCATTTTGCCATTTATAAAAAAGCAATTCTATAATTTGTCAAATCAATCTAATGAAAATTTTATTGATGTTACTACGCCAGGCGAATTAGTAGATAGATTGTTTTTTATTCACTGTATGTTGCTATTTATTACATTAATTTTTAGTTTTCTTCTAGTCTCTGAACTACCACTTTTCGCGCTCAAATTCAAACATTTTAAGTGGAAGGATAACGAAATTCGTTTTGTGTTTTTAGGCTTGAGTTTAGTGATGTTAGTTGCACTTCAATTTATTGGAATTCCTTTAATTATTATTCTATACATCTTAATGAGTGTGATTAGTAATTTGACTAAGAAAAAGCTTGCTTCTTAAATTTTCCTAAAATTCTATATAAACGACTAATTTTCGTCATAAGCGGTAGGTTTGTTCTTGCTTTATATTCCTATTTTTAGTTCGTGATAAAACTACAGCAAATTCGTAAATCTTATAAATTGAATAATACCTCTTTTGAAGTATTAAAGGGTATTGACATGCATGTCAAAGAAGGAGAATTTGTTTCCATTATGGGTTCTTCTGGTTCAGGTAAATCAACTCTTTTAAATATTTTAGGAATTTTAGATAATTACGATTCGGGCACTTATACTTTAAATAATACCTTGATTAAAGATTTGTCGCAAACTAAAGCAGCACATTTACGAAATCAGTTTTTAGGTTTTGTATTTCAATCTTTTAATTTATTGTCTTTTAAAAACGCGATGGAAAATGTGGCTTTGCCATTGTATTACCAAAAAGTATCTCGCAAAGAACGTAACATTAAAGCATTAGAATATTTAGACAGGGTTGGATTAAAAGATTGGGCACATCATTTACCAAGTGAAATGAGCGGAGGGCAAAAACAGCGCGTTGCCATTGCACGTGCTTTGATAGGAAATCCTAAAGTTATTTTTGCAGATGAACCAACGGGTGCCTTAGATTCTCAAACGTCGATTGAAGTGATGGATATTTTTAAAGAAATTAATAAACAAGGAAAAACAATCGTCATAGTAACCCACGAAAATGATATTGCAGCCTTAACAGATAGAACGATTAGATTAAAAGACGGATTGATAATTTAAGAGGGGTGATTTAAGAAGTGCAAAATTCATAAATCTTAAATCATACTTCTGAAATCTTACATAAAAATGTTTGACTTAGATAAGTGGCAAGAAATATTAGGAACCATTAAAAAAAACAAACTCCGTACATTTTTAACGGCGTTTAGCGTAGCGTGGGGAATTTTTATTTTAATTGTTTTATTAGCTGCTGGTCAAGGGTTAAGAAATGGTGCTCAATCACAATTTGGAAATGATGCTCAAAATAGTATTTGGATTGATGGCGGCCAAACCAGCATGGCTTATGAAGGGTACAAACCCGGAAGAAATATTCAATTAACCAATGAAGATTTTTATCAGGTAAAAAATAAAACAGAGGGTATTGAATATGCCTCCGCTGTCTACGATGGGAGAGGCTCAAAAACATTATCGTATAAAAATGAACATGCGGCGTTTACGGTTAGGTCATGTGCCCCTGATCATCGTTTTTTGGAAAATGCAAAAATAATTAAAGGACGTTTTATCAATGAAATGGATTTTAATGAGCACCGTAAAGTATGTGCGATTGGTTTTCCAGTGCAACAAGTTTTATTTAAAGATGAGGATCCGATTAATAAATTAATTGATGTGTCGGGCACCATGTTTAAAGTGGTAGGTGTTTTTAATGATGCAGGAAAAGGTGATAACGATCGTATTTACATTCCGTTATTAACTGCTCAACGTATTTATAACGGTAAAGATAATGTTGGTTTTATGTGGGTTACTACAGGTACTTTAAGTCCTCAGCAAAACCAACAAGTGGCTGATCAGATTAGAAATAATTTGGCGAAAAAATTTCATTTTAATCCACTTGATTTAAATGCGGTTGGTGTATTTAATAATAATGATGAGTTTCAACGAGTGATGGGAATGTTAGATGGTATTAAATGGTTTGTGTTTTTTATTGGTGTACTAACATTAATAGCTGGAGTAGTTGGTGTGAGTAATATTATGATGATTGTAGTTAAAGAACGTACAAAAGAAATTGGTGTTCGTAAGGCATTAGGTGCATCGCCTTGGTCTATTGTATCTTTAATTATTCAGGAATCGGTATTTATAACATTTGTTGCTGGCTACATTGGATTAATGTTAGGTATTGGAGTTGTTGAATTAATAAAACATTTTAAATTGGAGGGAGATTTTTTTAAAAACCCAGATGTAGATTTAAGTATTGCTATAACTGCAGTTGTATTAATTGTCGTAGCAGGCGCTTTGGCTGGATTATTTCCTGCATTAAAAGCAGCAAGAGTAGAACCCATAACCGCTTTAAGAGAAAATTAATTTGATATTTGAACGAGATAATTGGCAAGAAATTTTCGCAACGATTCGTAAAAATAAATTACGAACCTTTCTTACTATGCTCGGTGTTTTCTGGGGAATATTTATGTTAGTGATTATGTTAGGCGCAGGAAATGGTTTGCGAAACGGCGTATTGAAAGAATTTGCAGGAACCGCCACTAATAGTTTTTATATATGGGCACAGCGAACTTCAAAGGCTTATAAAGGTATGCAACCTAATAGAAGCTTTAATTATACTACTGTTGATACTGAGAGATTGAAACTATTGCCCGAATTGGAAGTTGTTTCTCCAATAAATCAATTAGGCGGGCACGAAGGAACAAACAATGTAATTAGGGGGTTAAAAACCGCTGCCTGTGAAATTCAAGCATGCTATCCTAATATTGCGAAAATTTCAAATATAAAGATGAAGGATGGTCGTTTTGTAAATGAAATGGACATTAACGAAAAAAGAAAAATTTGTGTGATTGGTCCACGCGTTGTGGAAATGCTATATAAAAAAGATGAAAAAGTAATCGGTACTTACATTAGAGTAAATGGCGTTTATTTTATGGTGGTTGGTGTAACAGTTGTTACACAAGGTGGTAACGATGGCAGAGAGCAGGCACAACGAATTAACATTCCGTATAGTACGTTTCAAAATGCATTTAATTATGGCAATGTGGTTGGTTGGTTTGCAATTAAAGCAAAAGATAATGTTTCGGCAGAAGAGGCAGAAAAACATGTCATGTCTATTTTAAAAGAGCGTCATAAAATAGCGCCAAATGATTTGAAGGCAATTGGCCACGTGAATTTAGCTGTTGAGTATAAAAAATTAAATGGATTATTTATTGGTATAGAAGTATTAGTTTGGATTGTTGGCATTGGAACTTTATTAGCTGGTGTTATTGGCATTAGTAACATTATGTTGATTGTAGTAAAAGAGCGCACTAAAGAAATAGGTGTAAAGCGCGCTTTGGGCGCTGTGCCTGCTCAAATTGTTGGACAAATAGTTTTAGAAGCTATTTTTCTAACCTCTATTTCAGGTTATTTTGGTTTGGTAATTGGCATTGGATTATTGGAAGCGTTAGATTCAGCGATTGGTAATTCAGGAGAAATGTTTACAAACCCAACAGTTGATTTGTCAGTAGCAATTAAAGCATTAAGTGTATTAATTTTAAGTGGCGCTTTTGCAGGATTAATTCCGGCAAGTAAAGCAGTTGCTATTAAACCAGTAGAAGCATTAAGAACGGAGTAATTAGTCAATTAGAAAATGAGACGATTAGATAATTAAAAAAACAAACTAATATATAACTTCGCGAACTCTGCGAAAAAACTTTGCGTCTTTGCGGTTAGACAAAAAACAAAACTATGATAAAAAAAATAATTAAAATCACGTTACTAGTTGCCTTTATAGGCTTAATTTTTTGGACATTTTATTTCTTATATAATAAATCTCAAAAACCACCTGAGGTATTTAAAACAGCCACAGCCTTTGATACGTCTATTGTAAAAAAGACAGTAGCTACCGGTTCTGTTACACCTCGTAAAGAAGTTAACATGAAATCACAAGTAAGTGGTATCATCGAGAAATTATATATTGTAGCAGGGCAACAAGTAAAGCAAGGCGATGTGATAGCGAAAATAAAAATCGTTCCTAATATGTTGAATTTAGCAAATGCTGAAAACCGAATTAGTGCAGCTCAAGTAAACTACGATAATTCAAAATTGGATTATGATAGAAATAAAGTGTTATTTGATCAAAGTGTAATTTCAAAAGCAGATATGCAAGCAGTGGAGTTAAGAGTGAATTCTAATAAAGTAGAATTAGAGGCAGCGATTAATCAATTGCAAATTATTAAAGAAGGCGCTTCTAAAACTGCAGGTTCTACAAGCAATACATTTGTGAAGGCAACGATTACAGGCATGGTATTAGATGTTCCTGTTAAGGAAGGAGGACAAGTCATCGAGAGTAATACCTTTAATGAAGGAACAACGATTGCATCTGTTGCTAATATGGGTGAAATGATTTTTGAAGGGAAATTGGATGAAAGCGAAGTAGGAAAAGTACACGAAAACATGGATATCGTTTTAACCATTGGTGCTATTGATAAAGAAAGTTTTAATGCTAAATTAGAATATATTGCACCAAAAGGGATTACCGAAAATGGAGCTATTCAATTTTTAATTAGAGCATCCATTGATAAAACTAATTCATCGTTTTTACGCGCTGGTTATAGCGCTAACGCTGATATCATTTTATCTAAAAAAGATAAGGTAATGGCAATTCCTGAAAGTGTTTTACAATTTGATAAAGAAAAACCTTTTGTTGAAGTTGAAAAAGGAAATCAGATATTTGAAAAACGTTTTGTAAAAACTGGATTATCGGATGGAATTAATATTGAAATATTAGAAGGAATTCAAAAAACTGATAAATTAAAAATGCCTCAGTTAGCAGAGGAACCAAAAGAGTAGTTTTTTTATTTGTTCAAAGTTAAAGCTGCTTCAATACAATAAGCAACATCTATTGGGTAATGATTGGTTCCTTTATTTTCTCTCCGTTTTCTGCCTAATCGTGTAATGATTAGTTTTTTTTCGGGAACACAAATTACATATTGACCTAACATGCCTTGCATATAAAAAACGGTCATACCTTTATATTCGGTTAACCACCATGCATATCCGTAAGTATGATGTGGTTTACAATCCTCTTCATTACAATTAAAAGAGGAAATAGAATTGCGCACATAATTACTATCTAATAGTTGTTTGCCATTCCAATTTCCCAAGTGCATGTATAGTTTACCCATCCGGGAAAAATCTTTTGCATTGCTATTAATACAACAAAAGGCTTTTTCTAAACCATCTTTAGTGTCTAAACTCCAATAAGCACTTTGCTCACAGTTTAGTGGTGTCCATAATTTTTCGCTTAAATAAGTGGATAAAGGTTTTTTAGTTGCTTTGGCAATGCAATAACCAAGTAGGGCAGTGTTGCCACTTAAATATTTGTAAACTGTACCTGGTTCACTGGCCATTTTATTATATTGAGTAGATGCTTTCAATAAATCCGTTCCGTAATAGCCTTCGGCTGGATACGAGAATGGATTGGCATAGCTCTCGTCAAAATCTATTCCAGACGACATGGTTACTAAATGTTGTAAGGTTATTTTTGAGCGCCAGTCATTTTTAAATTCAGGAATGTATTTACTAACAGGTTCATTTACACTTTTTATAAATCCATCTTGAATAGCAAATCCTAACAATGCACCTGTATAAGATTTTGCCATACTAAATGAATTGGTGTGCGATGTGTCGCTATAATGATCCCAATATTGTTCATGAATTAATGTGTCGTTTTTAATAACAACAAACGCATGAACTTCTACTTCTTTAAATTTGTTTTCTAAATCGTTAGAAAGTTTCCCTGTGTTATAGTCTTTGGAAATTGGCCATGGTTGTGGGTTTGAGGCTGCAATTTTTCGGTTTTCAAAAATTTGATATTCAGTTGAGCTTGGGCCGCTTTTGCCATGAAGATAGGTTGTTCCAATAGCTTTATATAAATACCATCTTCCTGAAAAAATGATAATTGCATTAATGACTAAAAAAATAACCAGAACTGAAATAGATAAATATTTAATTATTTTTTTTAGAATTTTCATTCAATAATTTGGCATTCAAATAAGGAACTGAAATGTTTTTTTAGTTTTGCTTTTATTTCTGGCATATTAACCTCTTGACCTAATTCTTTATTTAAACTCGTCACAGCTTTATCCTGTATGCCACAAGGAATAATATTTTTAAAGTAATCTAAATTTGCATTTACATTAAAGCCCCAGCCATGCATGGTTACCCAACGACTGCAACGCACTCCCATAGCACAAATTTTGCGAGCTTTAAATAGGTTGTCTTCATCTAACCATACACCAGTTTCTCCTTTGCTTCTTCCGGCTTTAATGCCGTATTCATCTAAAGTTAAAATAATGGTTTCCTCTAGTAAACGTAAATATTTATGAATGTCTGTGAAAAAATGATCTAGGTCTAAAATTGGATAACCAACTAATTGTCCTGGACCATGGTAAGTAATATCTCCACCTCGATTTATTTTGTAATAAGTTGCCTGCTTTTCTTCAAGCTGATTATCATTAATTAATAAATGAGAGGCATCACCACTTTTACCTAACGTATAAACGTGCGGATGTTCTACAAATAACAAATGATTTTTTGTTTCAATTTGTTCTTGAGGTTGTAAATTTCTATTGGAAATTTTTTGAGAAATGGTTTCATTAAATAAACTTTCTTGAAAGTCCCAACAGGCTTTATAATCCATAAGGCCAAGGTCTCTAAAAAGTACTTGTTTATTCAATGTGATTTATTTTTAGCTCTTAGCTAATTCGTTTTTCAAATTAGTAATCACGTTTACTTCAACGGCATCAATGTTTTTTAAATCAGCGATGTAGCAGCTAATCCAATCTCCGATATTTATTAAATAAAAGAATTGTTCAACTTTAGATGTTCCTTTTGCAGTAATATCTGTCACAGAATGACTATACTTTGCAAATAAAGTTTTACAAATATCGTAGCGTTTAATAGTTCTTTCGTAATCAAAAGATGTACGGAAAGTAACAACTGCTAATGCATCATTTTTCTCTACCCAACCTACTAATTCATTATGATTCATTTCAGGTAAAGTATGATGCCAGCATAACATTTTACTGTTTTCGTTTATTTGTTGCCTGAATCTTACAGCAGCACCTTCACAAGATCCTAGTGAATATATTACAGGTATTTTGTTCAATAATTTTTTTGCAATAATTGCTGATTCAACTTTGATTGCTTCTTTTTCATCATCCAATAATGTAATAGTTGCTTTTACTTGATGTAATAAATCCGTTTTTACAAATCCATTAAACTGAACTATTTTAAATAATTGCACTAATGAGTATCCTATGCAGGAACGTGGAGGATGTCCTCCAGGAATAATAATCGTATCAAATTTATATTTCTCAGCAATAGCACGAACTTCGCCACCACTAGTCACGCAAACAATTTGTGCGTTTTTATCAATGGCCTGCTTCATAGCAGATAATGTTTCTTCTGTATTGCCGCTATAGGATGAAATAATTACCAACGAATTTGCATTTACAAATTCAGGTAAAAAATAGTCTTTATTGATAGTAATTGGAACAGGGCATTCAGTCTGAACTAATTCTGATAAGAGTGTACCGCCAATACCAGAGCCACCTAAACCAGTAACTACAATATTTTGGATGTTATTTTTTTTTGTTAAAACAGCTGCATTTGCAATGTCTAACGCTTCTTGTAATTGTTTAGTAAATCCTTCTACTAATGTCTTCATAATAAAAAAGTAATAAGGTAAAAATAGCAAAAATATTGCAATTTAATAGTAATTACAGTTAATTTAAAGTAATAATAAGATTAGATTTTTTCGTAAGATTTAACAGAATCTACCCATTTCTGAGGTACCTCAATGGTTTCTTTGGTATCGTAATTAATACAAACTAAGGTACTTTTACCATAAGCGCATAAGTATTTATTATGCTCGTCTTCAATGGTCAAAACGTTTTCAATTTCAAAGCTTTTTGTGCCAAAACGAGTGATTTTTGTGTAGCAATAAACCTCATCTTCTAATAAAATGGGACGTTTGTAATTGATTTCTGTATTCGCTAAAATCATTCCTGTTTTAATCCAATCAATACTATTTCTGAAAACATCTTTAAAATATTCTACACGAGCTGTTTCAAAATAAGTAATGTGATTAGCATTATTGACATGCCCTTGTTTATCAATATCCTTAAAACGAACTTGTATTTTAAGCTTGTGAATGTATGAAGATAAAAGTTCGTGCAGTTCCATGGTTATACTTCTCTATTTAATAAATGCAAGGCAAATTCTTTTAGGCTATTTTTTTTAGCGGTATTCGCTTCTAATTCTTCCAAATGTTTTAAAGCTATATCTGTGTGCTTATTAGCTTCTTTGATAGCCAATTCTTTTACTCCTAGAGTATTGTAAAGAGCAGTTACTTGTTTTACTTTTTCTGAATTTGAAATTTCCTTAGAGAATAATAAGTTATTTAATTCTTTAGTTTGAGTTTCATTAGCTAACTCAAATGCATCTAAGAGCATAAAGGTTTTTTTGTTAGAGATGATATCGCCCCCCACTTGTTTTCCGAATTTTTCGTCATCGGCATAAACATCTAATACATCATCTAAAATTTGAAAAGCAATGCCAACATGTTTCCCAAATTCGTATAAATGTTGCTGACTTTGCTCTGATGCACCTGCGCAAATGGCACCCATTTGTAAGCTACAGCCTAATAATACAGCTGTTTTATAAGTAATCATGTGTATGTAATTTTCAACACTTACATTGTCTTGTGTTTCAAAGTTCATGTCATATTGTTGACCTTCGCATACTTCTAATCCTGTTTTTGAAAACAAATTAAGTAATTGTGGAACATGAACTTTGTTTGATTTGGCAAGCACTTCAAAGGCTTTTACCATCATGCCATCACCACTTAATAAAGCAATGTTGTGATTCCATTTTTCGTGAACGGTTGTATTTCCTCTACGCAATGGTGCATTATCTAAAATATCATCATGTATTAACGAAAAATTATGAAATAATTCTACTGATAAGGCTGCATGAATGGCTTCTTTTGGATCGGCGTCAAACAAATCACAACCAACTAAAGTTAATAAAGGACGAACGCGTTTGCCACCAAGGCCAAGAATATAGCTCATTGGTTCATACATTTCCTGAGGCTTAGCTTTACCTAAAGAAACTTGTTGTTCATCAATGGCTTGATTTAAAATGGTAAATAAAGACGAGTATGCTTGCACAGGAATAAATTATTTGGCTTCTGCCATTTTTAGTAAGTAAGTTCCATAACCACTTTTGGTTAATGGAGTTGCTATTTTTATTAATTGTTCTTTAGTAATGAACCCCATTTTAAAAGCAATTTCCTCAATACAACCGATTTTTAAACCTTGACGTTCTTCAATTACTTGCACAAACTGACCAGCTTGCATTAATGAAGCAAACGTTCCAGTATCTAACCAAGCTGTTCCTCTGTCCAGAATGGAAACTTTTAACTGTTTACGTTTTAAGTATTCTTTGTTAACGTCAGTAATTTCATATTCTCCACGAGGAGATGGTTTTAATGTTTTTGCAATTTCAACTACTGAGTTGTCGTAAAAATATAAACCTGGTACTGCATAATTTGATTTTGGTTCGGTAGGTTTTTCTTCAATTGATAAGACATTAAAATCTTTGTCAAAATCTACTACACCATATCGTTCAGGGTCGCTTACATGATATGCAAATACAACACCACCATCAGGATTGTTAATTTTTTGGAGCATTCGGCCTAAACCAACCCCATAAAAAATATTATCGCCTAATACTAAGGCTACTTTATCGTTACCAATAAATTTTTCGCCAATGACAAAAGCTTGCGCTAAACCATTAGGAACTTCTTGAACAGCATAAGTAAACTTACAGCCTAATTGCTCTCCAGTTCCTAATAAGCGTTCAAAATTTGGTAAATCGGTTGGGGTAGAGATAATTAGAATTTCATTAATTCCAGCCATCATCAATACAGATAACGGGTAGTAAATCATGGGTTTGTCATAAATCGGCATCATTTGTTTACTCATTGCCAATGTTAATGGATGTAAACGAGTTCCTGAGCCTCCAGCTAATATAATACCTTTCATATTGTGTTTAATTTTAGTGCTTTAAAAGTAAGATTTTTATTTTAAAACAATTGCTTTTTTCAAGTGTTTTTATGATAATATTAAGCAAATGCTTAGTAAGTTTGTAGGCAAATTTATTCTCCATGATTTCTCAAAATTCAAATAAAGCAGTTATTTATTGGCTTCTTACTGGCTGCGCCTTGGTTTATTTAATGGTTGTTATTGGATGTATAACACGTTTAACGCATTCGGGCCTATCTATTACCGATTGGAGTTTTATGGGCTCGATGCCCCCATTATCTGAAGAAGCATGGTTAGAACGTTTTGCTAAATATCAGCAAAGTCCAGAATTTATTAAGGTGAATTATTCAATGCAATTACCTGAATTTAAGCATATCTTTTTTTGGGAATATTTTCACCGTATGGTTGGTCGCACCATGATGTATGTATTTGCTATTGGTTTGATTATTTTAATTATCCGTAAAAAAATTAATAAGCAAATGCTTCCATCTTTAATTTTATTGTTTTTTATGGGAGCCATGCAAGCCGTTATTGGTTGGTGGATGGTTTACAGTGGTTTACAAGCAAAACCTGCGGTAAGTCATTTTAGATTAGCTACACATTTGATGAGTGCTTTTACGTTATTTGCATTTACATTTTGGTTTGCACTTCAATTATTAAATCCTAAAGAAGAAATAAAAGAAGATAATGATGGAACTAAACTAAAATGGTGGTCGGTTTCTTTTTTTGTGATATTAATTACTCAAATAATTTATGGAGCTTTTACAGCAGGCTATGTGGAAGGTGATGCTGCTAAAATACGTCCGGGACAAATATTTAACACCTGGCCAAAAATGGGTAATGAGTGGATGCCAGAACAGGTAACGATGAAAGATAGTTTTTATTTAAACTTTTTTGAAAACGCTAGCGGTATTCAGTTTATGCACCGAATGTTAGCTATATTAGTTTGTGTTGTTTTATGTGTGATCTGGTACAAGTCGTCTAAATTGAAGCTAAATGCTTCTCAATACAGAGGGATTACTTTTTTAATTTATGGAGTTACTCTACAATTTATTTTGGGAGTTTTGACTTTATTATATCACGTTCCAGTTGTGTTAGGTGTATTACACCAAACTGGCGCTTTCTTTTTATTTGCAACGAGTGTGTATTTAATTTTTCATACGTTTAAGAAAAATTAATGTGAATAAATTGCTTAAATTATTGGAAATCATTATAGAAGCTTTTTCATTCATGAAAATAGTTCTATCTCCTTTGTTAATTGGTTTGTTTATAGGTATTGTTATTTATGCAAATAAAACAGATAATATCGGATTAACAATAGGTATTGTTGTTACACTTACTGGACTTATAGCTGGAATTTTATTGGCCTTGTGGGCGAGGAAAAACAGTGGTAGTGCAGTGGAATTTAATGCACGTATTAATGCTTCTCCAGATATTGATGAGATTATTAGAAAGGATAAACCAAATCAATAATTATTTATATTTTACCTAATCCCAATAATTGTATTTTTCTTTCTTGTTCTGAATAGTGCATTGAATTTATATTCAATGCCTTCACTTGGCATTAAAGCTGGAGATTGTGCTAATTGCATCAAATTATTAATAAAGAAAAATCCAGAAAAGTTTTTAATGTTATAGGCTTGTTTAGCCGTGCTATTCTGAGATTGATGTAGAATCACCCAATCTTGCTTAGGATTAGCTTTTAAATAAGCTTTGTAGGCTTTAGTACTATCATCTAAACATACACTCACAAAAGTAACCTTGTCACTAAACTTTTTCTTCAGATCAATTATCTTTTGCATTTCTTTCATGCTATTGTCGCTTTCCGTTGAAAAGAAATTGAGGTAAATGTATTTTCCTTTGTAGTTTGAAAGATAAACATTTGCACCTGTCTTATCATTCGCTATAAAGTCGGGAGCAGGTGCGCCTGGTTGTAATTTATAAACCGACTGCAATAAATTACCAGCAATTTTTTTATGTTCCTCAATTCTGGTTTCTCTATATAATTGTTCAATGACACTTTGTACTTGCTTTTTATCAAAATCAGAACTATAGTAAAAATCAATTAAGCCTTTTAAAATTAAGAGTTCTCGAACGGTATCATTGGTAATAGATTTATCAGATCTAAATTGATTTTTTAAATCATTATAATCTGCAAATGCACTTATACTATTATAAATATTACCTCCGTTTTTTGTGGAAGCATAAGCTTTTAAATAACCTTTAAAATGAGTGTTGAAAAATTGCATGTATTCGTAGTTGCTATACAGAATTGGTTTTTTGTCGATGTACTGGTTATATAGTATTGTTTTACTGCGAGAGATATTTGAAAAAAAATCAGCAAAAGAGTATTCAAGATAATTTTTGAAATAGGGATTTTTAATATGCGCATATCTTTTTTTACTTGTCACTAAAAATGTATCCAATATGGCATTTAGTTTAGCAGGAGATAAATACGCGTCTTTTTTATTTGCGAATAGTTGATTATACTGTGTATTAAAATCAACGATTAAGGCATTTAATTCAGTACTATCTTTTCCGTAAACACTTATGTTAACAGTAGTTTCTGTGCCTTCTTGATTATTGGTTAAAGAATCTTTTCCCGGAAAATAAATGCCGTAAACAAAATTTGGTTGCACATATATTTTACCGATTAAATTGTCAATATTAATTAATATAGGTTTAGTAATGGTAGACTGCAATTTCAATTCAAAGTAACCATTTGCATCTACAGTATCGGCACTTTCTTTAGTTCTGGTGTAAGTAACATAGTCCGAAAAATCGCTTAAAACCACTTCTTTTCCAATATGAGATGCATCTGCTTTACCTTTAATGGTAATGTTTTGTGCTCTACTGTTTATGGAGATAGTTAATATTAGAAAAAGAAAAACTCGCATATGGTTGTATAATACCAAATATACAATTAGTTACAGATAAATTTCGGGATGATTTACTAAAATATGTTATTCTAATGATTGAGCGAAAAAACTAAAATGCACATTTCCGTATTTTCGGGTCTCCACATAATTTTTCTTAGAACTTAAATCTGTTCTTTGTCCATGCTCAATAATCAGCCACCCACCTTCATTTAAAAGCTTATGAGTAAATACTAAGTCATGAATTTGAGCAATGTTTTCTAATTCGTATGGTGGATCGGCAAAAATAACATCATAGGTTGAGTGCGATTTCTCGAGGTATTTAAAAACATCTGCTCTATCAGTTATAATTGAATTTAGTTTTAAGGCTTTAGCGGTGTCTTTAACAAAATATAAACAAGGTGAATGCTTGTCAATAGCGTAAATTTTTTGAGCGCCACGCGACGCAAATTCTAAACTAATATTGCCAGTTCCACAAAATAAATCTAAAACAGTTAATCCCTCAAAGTCAACTTTGTTATTTAAAATATTAAATAAGCCTTCTTTAGCAAAATCGGTTGTTGGCCTAACAGGTAAGTTTTTTGGCGCAATTATTTGTTTGCCTTTGTATGTGCCGCCAATTATTCGCAAAACAATCTATTGATTAAAGTGTAATTAAAATGTTGTGGAGTGCCTGTAACTCCCGACCAGTTTATGCTTTTGTTGCCAAGCGCTAGTCGTATGTTTTTGATATACTTTTTTAATGATGTAATTAATTCGGAATTAGTATCTAAATTTCCTACAATACTAATATTTGCTGTTAAGGGATTTAATTGATATTGCTCTAAAATGAAAAG
>ERZ724516.115-NODE-115-length-47885-cov-6.799707_pt1 | contig 47885 bp, 83 predicted proteins | sample MGYA00376049_ERZ724516 | MGnify/ENA primary metagenome ERZ724516 (study PRJEB28724, sample SAMN07190886) | activated sludge metagenome | isolation source: activated sludge of sewage treatment plant in Hong Hong | place: USA: Christiansburg, Virginia | collected... | reverse complement strand
GCGCAGGATCGAGGACGCGGCGGACACCGCGAGCGTGGATGAGGCAATTGCCGATTCTCGATCGAGGATGAACTGTAGTGCGGACGATGCGGAAGGCCTTCCGGGCGGAGCGGTTGACGCCGCTGGTGCAATGGCGTTGCTTGTGGCCTTAGCCGATGCGAAAGACTGACCGCCCCCGCAACAGCCGCCAGCGCACCAGGCGCAGCACGCGCCCCCTGCCCCTCACTTGCGCAGGCTCCCGAGGCCCACAACTCCGAAGATCGCTGTCACGATCGCACCTGCCCACTGGTCAAGCGGCGCAGGCAGCGCCGCTATGGTCCACGCCTGCGGATAGGCACAGCCCCGGCACCAGAGGAGGCTGTAGAGGCACACCGAGCCGAACCATGCTGCCAGCGGCACCGCGAACAGCAGCATCAGGACGAACCCACCGGCGCGCATAAAGTCGGCCCGCGTCCGGTAGTGCTCCTTGATGATGTCGCCCTTGATCGCTTCCCGATCGGTCTCGGCGGTGATCTTGTGGTCGACCGTGTCGAGGATCCGCGACAGCGGCCCGCCGCCGAACCAGCTCAGAAGCCAGCGCATCATTCCTTCTGCCACAAGCCGGTCGTGGTGATGACCCGCATCCAGATCATGACGATGGTGACGGCCAGCGTGTAGTAAGGCATCCAGCCCGGCGGGATCAGCTTCGGCAGGTTCGGGTCGGTGGCCAGCACCGGAACGATCTGCTTCAGTGCATCCCAAGCCGGGGCGAGGCTCAGAAGCCCCGCCACGATCACGGTGCGGTAGCCACGAATTTTCGCGATGATCCTGTTCATGTCATCCTCCAATGGCGCGGAATGCGGCCGCGCGGTTCTTCTGGTGCATCCGTTGGCCGATGATCACGACCAGCATGACGACGACAGCGGCGGCTATGGCCCATGTCGACCAGTCGGGCAGGTCGGGCAAGGTCATGCTCCCTGCCCCGCCAGCGGCCGCGCCTGTGGCCTTGCTGGTCTCACGCTTTACTTGTGCTTTGGCGGCTTGCTCGCCCGCTGCAACAGCCCGGAAACCGCCTGCAAGCTTCGTGGCGAACGCCTCGACATCTGCCACGCGGCGCGACCAGCCTTTGCCGAATGTCGCGAAGGTCGAAAGGCCATGCAGGAAGCCCATCCGAATCTTGCATGCCTTTGCGATGGCGGTCAGTGCGGGTGCTGCCTGTGCCGCCCGGAGCGTATTCGGCCCCATGTGACCATCGGCCTTTGCCCCGACTGCCTGTTGCAGCCAGCGGACCCCGCGCGAGACGCCGGAATTGACGGCGCCGTCGAGGGCGACATGGTCGAGGCCCGCAGGGAGATCGTCATAGCCGGTGGGATCGGCATAATCTGCGCGGTAGATATCGAGGGCCTCGCGGCGTGTCAGCGCCTTTACGTCGGCCTTGGTCACGGGCTTGCGGCGCCAGCTGGCCAGCGTGTGCATCGTGATGCCCATGTTGGTTGCCCCGCCGGGGTCTTTGGGGTGGTCGACGTAGCCGCCCTCATACTTCAGGACCTCGGTCATCGAGGCGTTGTAGTTGCTGCGCATAGCAATGCTCCGGCCGCAATCAGCCGAGGCACGGCCGAGCGGTGTTGGTATCAGGTTTTCTTGATGAAGCGCTCGAGGATGACCTCGGAGCCGCGTGGGCCGAGATAGGCCATCACCGCGATGACGGCCGTCTTCACCGGCTGGTCCAGATGCATATAGGCTGCAACCCCTTCGCCGATGATCGCCATGCCGACCGCGATCGGAACTTCCCATAGGATTTCCCAACCGAAGAACTTGCGGCGCTTCGCTTTGACCTCAGTGGCGTGATACATGAGCCTCCCCATCCCTGCCCCAATCAACGTCGTCGCCGCGCCGCCGAGCAGGGCATCTATTGTCGCAATAAATCCCTGCGGCTCCTGTGGATCCACGGCCGATCCCTTTCTTACTTGCCTGCATGGTTGCCTCCGTGGTCGGAGAGTGACGCCGCCCCGGTGAAGGGGCGGCTTTCTTGGTCAGTCCAAGAGCGACATGGATGGCGCGTCCTTCGGCAGAACCACCGAATTGCCAGCCATCGGGAACCCCTTAACAAAGGCATTCGCGCTGTTGCGGGCGGCCGTGAAGCTGCCTGTCGCACCGATCTTAGCAAGAGCCTGGGCCTTCGGATCAGAACGTCCGGTCAGGTCATAGGACTCGTTGTCCTCAATGACGGATTGGCCGGTCGCCGAATTGATGTGGATGCCCCAATTCGACGAGGTCCAGATGCGATTGTGTTTGCAAGTCACGTCTTCGTAGCCACGATTGTGCAAGCCAATTCCCTGAAGCTTGTTCTTCAGCGGGTGCGACGGGTTGCCGATCCATTCGCGGATCAGGTTGCTTTCAATGGCAAAGCCTTTGATCTTGCCGACATAGGCCCCGCCAACGTAGGGAGGGAACGCCTGACCTCCGTCGGGATGCTGGTCGTCGATGTCGAATGCGTTGGCGATGTCGTTGCCGATCCAGCCGACATTGGTGATATCGCCGACGCAGCGCATACCGTCTTCGGAGAAGCCGCGAATTCGGTTTTCCTGTAAAACCGAACCGCTAGCCCGAATGTGGGCGGCGATCCGAAGCGCAATAAGATCACACCCGATCGCCTGAGAGTTGGTGCTCTCTAGGATGACACCATGGGTCTTGCGAGACAGCCACTTGGCCTGCGTCCAGTTCATGTAGTCTTCGCCATCGACCGCACCCATCGCCAAAGCGCGCTGGATTATGATGCCGTCAGATGCACGGTCACTTTGGATGACGGCGTTATTTGGCAGAGGCGCGGACTTGTCAGGCCATGCCTGCGGGCCGTCGAGCGTGATGTTTTTCGATCCGGTGAACAGGAAGCGTTCGAAATGAGTACCGTCCTCACAAACGACCGTGACGCGCCCGCCGCGGTCAATACCCGCCGCCGTGAATGCACCATACTCGCCAGACTTCGCGACGATGATGTCGCCCGCCGTTGCGCCTTTCAGCTTCGTCAGCAGTTCAGCCGGACCGAACGCGTTGACGGTACCGGTGATCGGCGGCGCGGGCGGTACCGGGACTGGCGTCGGAGTGGGCGTGGGAACGGGGACCGGCGTAGGTTCTGGCGCCGGGACCGGAGTTGGTGTGGGAGTAGGAACAGGTGTCGGAGCGGGAACAGGTTCCGGCTCGGGCTGTACGACCGGCTCCATGTCGCCAACGGCACGAGCCCGTATGGTCACGGTGTAGTCGCCGTTCGGATCAGCATCGATGCTTTTCACTGAAGTCAGGACAAGCTGAAGCGCACGAGTCTTGTCAAAGACCATGATGCGCAAACCGTCGGCGGGAGAGGTATCAGGCGCATACGCATAGCGCATGTCGATAGGGTCGAGTTTCGGTGTCATCCGAGGTCTCCGCTGATGATGATTTCGATGTAGCTGTAGTTCGGGAAGGTCTCAGTGCGGCTATCCGGATAGGTCACTTCGAACTCACCATCGAAGATGCCCGCCGCCAAAACGTCATTGTCCTGCCAGTCGTATTGAACGATGCCGGATATCGGCGTGACGATCGTGGCGGCCGCGGCGACAACGGCGGCGCCAGTTTCATGGTTGCTCATCAGAAAGCGCACTGAGGCGCCCGTCAGATCGATTGCCGATCCATCTGGCGCTTGCAGTGTGTAGCGGATCGAGCGACCGCGATCGCGCCGTTTCAGGAAAAATTGCAGTTTCATGCCTACCCCGTGAGAATGTTAAGTGATGACGAAAGCGCCCCGCCGTTCGCTGCTGAGCCGGGATAGGCGAAGCGACTATTCAGGGTGGTCGGGCTGATACCCAGAACGCTTGCGACGCCCGAAGCCGAGCCGATCACTATGACCGAGGCGCGACCCATTGCGCTGGCCTGCCCAGAACCAGCGGCCGAGCCGATGGAGCCAGACTGAGCCACAGCGGATGCCGCGCCGACACCAGATGAATTCGCAGTTGCCTGAATGGTTTTTTGACCTGTGGCGGTCGCTAGTCCCGACCCGGAGGCCGCACCGACCGAGCCACCAGCTGAGAAGGCAGAAGCAGTGCCTGAACCAGTCGCCGACGCGACCGAAGAGATGACCGCCTGCCCGACAGCGGCAGCCTGACCACTGCCACTCGCCGCGCCAGCCGAACCACTACCCGAGACAGCATTTGCTGCACCGGCGCCCGAAGCAGAGCCGACAGCCACTATGGTGGTCTGGCCGATTGCCGCTGCCGCACCCGCACCTGATGTTGCGCCGCTCGCCTCAACAGTGGTTTGTCCAACTGCCGAAGCAGCACCGGTACCAGCGGCCGCGCCTACGTTGCCGCTGGCCGCGTTCTGGACCTCGATCATGACCCCAACGTTATTGTCGCCATTGGTCCAGGTGATCGAGAGGGTTTCCGCCTGGGCGGTAGCAATTGCCTCGTAGGCTACCCCGCCAGAAACATCGTTCGTGCCAAGCGAGCCGGTCTGGCCGCTTTGTGCCAGCGTACCACCATCCGACGCAGAAAAGGCGCCAGCACCGGCCTGGATGGCAACGCCAGCAATCAGAAGGGCATTTGCTGCATGCGTGGTAAGGGCAAACTGCTTGGTCAGACCACCCGCCGCAGTATAGCTCGCAAACGTCGCATGCACCGGGTTGGTCTGATCGACGTCATTGGCTTCGACGACCGTGACCTGCAGAGCCCGTTGCAAAGCATTGGTTGCAACGGTCGTTCCACCCGCACCAGCTGTCGGATTTTCAATGTGCCAGATTTCTAGCCACGTCCTGACGACCTTCGGCAGCGCACCGATTGTAACCGCCGATTGGCCATTGTGCGTGACGGATGCGCATCCCGCCGCATTTGCTGATGAGTCGAGATAACCATGCACGATAATGAAGATCGCGCGATTCGACCCTGACCCTACCGTGTAGTTCGATCCGCCGTTGGTCCCCGTCGTGTAACTCGACAGGGACGCAGACGACTGGATCGTGATGCCGGAGCCGACATAGCTGGCCATCTACGATTAGTCCTCGGTGATGGTGGAGGCAGTCGTCAACGTGGGCACCACACCCGAGCCGAGCGTAATGTTCGGTGTCACGGGACCGCTGTAGAGGATCTTGCCAGTACCGCTCGAAGCCGTGCCAACTGCCCAGTGCGTGATAGTCCCGGCTCCGGCCGTCCAAAGACCAAAGACAATCGCAGCGGCTGGGGAGACGCTTGCGCCAGTGACGACCCACCCGCCAGAGGTTCTGGCCACAGCGACACGGGCATAGCCGGTATAGCTTGTCTCAGAGGTGGTTTGGCTGCCGCCCTCACCGGGGTCGGCGGTGTGCAACGACACATAGAGGTTGGTAAGTGGCGAAGCACTCGCATTGTCGGCGATGTTGGCAATCGCGACGGCATTGAATATCAGCTTCAGGAGGTCGTTTTCAAAGGTGTCGCCCTTGGACATAGTAAGTCTCCGTTGTTCGCCAGAAGGCGTTGGTTCAGATCAGGATTTCAGGGGTGGGTCAGAAGGAGCCGTTCGCGCCTTCGTCGTCTTCACGGGAATCGGCCAGATGGCCGGGGTCGATCCACTCGAGGAACCGGGCCAGAAGAGACCAGCCACGGTTGTTCGCATGCTTGGCGGCGCGGGACGACAAGGTCTCGTCAGGATCGCCGCCAAGGATGGTGTTCACCAGCTGGTCAACAGAGATGAAAAGATTGCGGGCGTAGCGCTTGATCATGGATGCACCTGCGCGATCATCGGGCGATAGGTCTCCATCATAGCGTCGATGGTCACCGCATCCGCCGCACCATTCACGTTGGCAATGTAGGCCAGCCTCATTCCCTCAATGATCGAAGCCGCGACCGACCATTGCGCCGCCATCTGCATCCAGAGGTTTGCCAGTGCTGGAGCATCAACAGCGGTAAGACCAACCTCTGCCGCAAGAAGTGGATAGTCTTGCAGGTTAGGGCTTTGCGCTTCGAGCCAGCGAACTGCCTCTGCCTTCTTCTCCATGTAGAGCATTTCCTGCCCCGGGATCACGGTGATGAACCGAGACCTAGCCTCTCCTGCGAGTTGGTTGATTTCAGCCTTGGCACTGGCTTTCACGTCGGGCAATACGCGCACTGGCGGAACGTATGCTGCCGGGCCTGCCTCTATCGCTGCCGCGTAAATATCAGCTCCAACCGCATCGTCTGGGTCAGCGGTGAACGGTATCCACCCGAACTTTGGGTGATTCACTTCACAATCAATGGTTCCGAACCGATTGTAGGAAGGGTTTCTAAGTTCCATCAGGAAATCCTCAGCCAGAGCGTTGCGCCGTATACCGTCCCGTAGGCCGCTACCGCGTTCAACGCGTCGTAAAAGCCCATGCAGCGCCAAGTACCTGTTAGCGCAGCCCCGACCGCCATCGTGTTGGTGTTCGGACCGGCAGACGCGCAATAGGCCCATGCGCTGGTCGGCAAGAGGTTGCTGCCCGCTATCGTGCCGCCGACAGCCACGTCAGCTGCCGCACTCGATCTCGCGAACACATAAGTACCAACCGCAGCAACCGCGCCTTGGTGCGACATGGCGTCGATACCCTCGATGCGCGGCGCGCCAACGGCGCCTTCGGCAATTGCAATTGGATTGTCTCGCAACGAGGTGAACAGCGGCTGTGTAGCAGGGCTGTCCTGGTCAATTTCTGCGTTTGAGATTGTCGTGTATGAAGTCATGTGATCCTCGCGCAGGGCAACCCGTCAGACAGCAGTCCGGCAGCGTTGCCGATGTAGAAATTCTTGAATGGTGCGAGCGCAGGTCCGGGATAGTTTGCCGAGCCAGCCGCCATGACAAAGCTGATCTTGCCGTAGAGCGTAGTATCCTCGGCCAGGTATTGGACGATCTCGCCCGGCACCACTTCCTCGGCCGAGACGATGGTCCAGTTGCGGATCCTACGATTGCCATAGGCGTCGACGTCGAGGTGATGAGAAATCGAGACTGTGTCGCCCACCCAATAGTCGCGGTCCTTTGCATCCATCTGGAACGAGCATTCCGAGGGGATGTCGACATAACGGGTCGATATCTTCGAGGCGACGGTATCGGCAAGCGCTCCAGACGAAAGCCATCGCGCAAAGACCTTTCGTAGCGATGGCTCGCCATAGAGTTCGTCGGTCTCGCTCTCGAGGTTGGCGATGATCGAGCAGTAGCGGAAGTTCTTCGCTTCCGTCGCACTGCCCGCCCGATCGTCCTGCCCGTAGTGAATCCACACCTGTGATGCCCGTTCGCGGGGTTTCTCCTCGATCGAGAAGGTGTTGGCGAGGATGTTCAATTCAGCACTGATAAGCGGTGGCGGCGCATCTATGCCGCGCACAGCCTTGAACTTCACCAACGAGTCCCGCTCATCCCACCAGACGAAGCAGAGGCAGTTTTCCTGCACTTCGGAGACGAGCTGCGACACAGCCGTTGGCTGCGTGATCAGGGTGTTCAGCCGATAAGCCGCCATGTAGTCGGTGACTTCTGTCGCCCAATTCACCGTATCCAACCACGTCGTGGGGATAGCCCCGTAAGTCGCCAGAAGAGTATTGATCACCGAGTCCGGTGTGGCGTTGGTGAAGCGAAGACACTGCTGCACCTGATCGTCTTGACTATGGGTTGCCGCAGTCGTTCCATCCGTGCCCCGTGTCACACCACTGAAGGTCACGCCGCCCGAGATGGCCGCAATGGCGGAATAGGTCACGCACTCAGACCCGATCCGGAGCGTTCCGCTGGCAGGATAGTCAGACGTGCTGCAGTTCGTCGCACTGAAAGATGTGGCCCCGGCGGTAATGTTGGCCGACAGTTTTCCCGGAGACAGGACCGGCGCCTGACTTTTCCGCTCTTCGATCCGCGCAAGGATATCCTTGCCTTGAATGGTGATCCTGCCGCCGCTGTTCTGGCCGTCGATCGACTGCAGAAAATAGGTGCGCTTCTTCATCGCGCCGAGTGCCTGGCCGATATAGCCCTCGTAGACGATGATCTCGACGTTCTGGCGGTACTTATTGCGCGCCAGCCACTTGGTCCAGAAACTGCCCCGCGTCATCGGGTTATAGGTCCGACCACCGATGTAACGATCGACGCGATTATCGGTGTGCGGATGGTCGGCCAGCACGATGTTGCAGACCGCGCGATTGCCAAGACCCTGCGCATCCGGATTTGCGCCGGCGATGTTGATCCTGGTCGGGATCGTTGAAACGCTGACCAGAGACGGGATGATGTAAGGCGCGCCAGAGACGCCGCGCTCCGCCACATCCCCCGATGCAAAGAACAGGCTGAGGGGAGTGCCGAGCGTGAAGTTCGGTGTGTCTAGGCACGTAGCGCGCGTATTGAAACACTTCTGATCCGCCGTCCCCGTTGCAGTACAGGGAGCCACGCCAAAGGTGTTCTGGCAGAGCGGCTGCTTTATCTCGACGATCTGAACCGGCTCGCGACCGACGGTGCGCTCATCAGTCATAGGCGCGTGCTCGCACTTGCATTTCGACGCTCATCAGATCGCGGACACCCATGTTTTGCGGGATCGGAACCGCATCGCACTGGCAAAGCGCCACTTCGGAAAAGTCCTGCGGACGCCATGCGATGAAGAACGGCTCGGTCTCCATTGCCTTCTGGAAGGGTCGCCAGTTGGCCCGCACCCACGCAGCCGTCAGGTTTGCGAATGAGAACGACGACCCCAACTGAACGCGTTGCTTGGTGCGGCCGAGGAACTCCCCGGTGTCGGACTGGTTGCTGCGCAATACGGTCTGGCGCGCCATATGCAGCGGCGCATGACCACCGTAGATCGGACGCTCCATCTGCATGGCCTTGCCGAACTTGATCACGCCGATCTCGGGGATCGAGCCCCCGGAGATGCTGATCCTCCAGCGCTGCCGCGTCTGCTGGCCGAAGATCGCCATGATCTCCATGTCATCAGTGATCGCGGTCGCTGGAATGACCCCGGTCCAGCTGGCACCGTTCCAATACTGGATCTGCAGCGTGTTGCCGTTCGTTCCCATGTTGTGGGCACCGATCACGCAATAGTCGCAGAGCGCAGCTGCGCCGTGATCATACTCCCAGGTTGCGGCCAGAGCCGTCGCCTTCCACTTTTCATAGGTGAGGCTGTTGGCCGGGCCGTTGGCGAAATACGCAGCATCCGTCGTCGATGGGGTGATGGTGCCGCCGGAGAGCCAGTTGCCGGAATGCGCGATGCGCGCATGGGTCAATGGCTTGTCTCCACCGGGGAGCGAATAGCCGGTTTGGAATATCACGCCCATGTCAGGTTTAGTGCCTCATTGCCAAGTCAACTATAGGCGGGCATGCTCGCCCGACGTTTCAGAAGGAGAATTCTATGAAGTGGATAACAATCGCATCCGTCGCCCTATTACTGTCTGGCGCCCTATTACTGTCTGGATGCGTTGCAACAGTCCCAATCGCCTCGTCCAAGCCGGTTCGCCTTTCCGGCCAGCAGGCGGCACAGATCAAGGCCGCAGTAGTTCGCGACTTCTTCGACCCTGATGCAGCGAACTTCCGCAACATTAGGGCAGTCGACGTGACGCTGACCGACGGGCAGACTTTCCGGCGCGTGTGTGGCGAGGTGAACGGCAAAAATCGTTACGGGGCATATGTCGGCTTCGAGATGTTCGGCGGAAAGATTATGAACGGACAATTCCAACAGGAAGACTTCTTTGGACCCTGCGAGAGCTGAGCCTTTCAGTTGACCTTGATGCCTTTGATCACGGCACCGTTTTCGATTTCCTTGTTGATGGCTGAGATCAAATCCCGCACCTGACCCTTGCCAAAATTGTCGCCCCCGGTCAGCGACACATTGAAGTAAGTACTTGGAGCCGCCTGAGCACTTGCTGCCGGAGCCGACCCACCACCTGCGGAGGGTCGGCCGCCACCACCGCCAGACGAATTCTGCGAGGCTATGCCAGCGATCAACGCGCCCGTGCGGGCCAGAGAGGCCGCAGTGAATGCGGCAGCAAGGGGTGGGCCGCCAATTTTCATGCCCTTTTCCCACGCCGACACAGCGGCCGAGTAGCCATCGACCGTGGCTTGGGCAATCGCAGCGGCCTGCCCGATCTTAAAGAGCTTCTTGTTGCTCGACGACATTAGCGAAGACAGATCACCGAAAGCACCCGATACAGCCGAGAGCTTCGCCTGCATCGCGGTCTGTTCAATTTCGGCCAGGGACTGTTGATGTTCCTGCGTGATCTGCTTCTCGAGGTCGTTGTACTCTTGCTCGGTCAGCAGCTTTGCGTCCCGAAACTGCTTCAGCTGGTCTAGCTTCGATTGATACTGTTCTTCCTGCAGGGCGAACTCGGATTCGAAATCAGCGCGCATCTGATCGAGCTTCGCTTGAAGATTGTCGCCACCGCCTCCACCGCCACCGCCTCCACCGCCGCCACTGACGCCATCAAAGAAGGGCGCGGACTGCGGGCGCGGGCTTGAAGTGGGGGCCAACGGCGAGTTGACGCCAGCACGCCGATCAGCAAGCGATTGCGCCTTGTCGTTCGATTGTCCAGGATCAACCGGCCCGCTTGCACCGGGAAGCGATGCACGCAGGGCCTGAGCGACGTTTGCGGCAAAGGCCAAAGCTTCGGACAGCAGGCCAACCTGACCGATGGCACTGCCCATATCAACGCCATCGATCTTCGAGGCTTCCTCGAGAAGCCGCTGCGCCTCAAGTGTGGCGTCGTTCAGCTGCTTCTTCATTTCTTCGGCGCCGATCTTGCCAGCGTTGAAGTCGGAAACCACTTGATCCATCTTCGCGCCGACATCGACCAACTGAATGGCAAGCTCATCAGCTCCTACATCAAGTAGGTTCGGAGCCTCGTTTGCGATCGCCTCCGCCGTAGTATGCACGGTCCGCTGCAGATCGCCGTAGGTATAGTTCAGGTCCTTTAGGGTCTCGATGTGATCCTCGACCCCCTGCTTCGAATGCAAAAGTGAGTTGAAAAGATCGTCGCCAAGAACGCTCTTTGCGCGCTCGGCATTGGTGAAGACCGCGTTCAACTCGGTCGAGGCAGAGTTGAGGTTGGCGATAAAGCCGGTCAGGCTTTCAGCCGCCGTTGTGATCGAGGGTGCAAATGCGACGGCGAGCGAATTGCCCAGGCCATCCATTGCCATGCCGAGGCGACCGAGCGCATCGTTCGCAGCCTCAATCTGCTGCGCATCCATGTCAGAGACCGCAATACCGAAGTCGCGCTGGAACTGCGCAGCGTTGTCGATAGCTGCCCCATAGCCATCGAGCATGTTGATGACGGACGCGCCCGATTTCCCGAACACATCGAGAGCTGCGGCTGTTTTGGTGGTCGGGTCCTCGATCGCCGCCAGCGCTTCGGCGATGATTTTGAATTGCTCATCAGCATTCTTGCCAGCAAGGTCTGTGACGGAAACACCGAGGCGACCGAAAGCATCGACTTGAGACTGTGTGCCCTGCTGCAGATCCGCGATGTTCTTCTGCATCTTCGTCAGGACGGATGAGAGCTTGTCGGACTCAACACCAGCCTCTTCCGCAACCTGCGCCATCGCCTGAAACGATGTGACCGACACACCCGCAGCCCGTGCCTGCTTGGACATCGCATCTATGTTGTCCATTGCATGCTTGGTGAGCGCTGCGACCGCGGTTCCGGCGGCGACGACCGCAGAAGCTACCGCCGTAGCCGCGACGGTCGCACCTTTGAACCCACCGGACATGCGGTCAACAGAGCCGCCGAACCTTCCGACGGCGGCACTGCCTTTGCCAAGGTCGCGCACCAGGGGTCCGATATCGGCACCCACTTGGATCGCAATGTCACCGACGACCTTAGCCATTCTCGATTGCCTCGTTCAGCATTGTCAGAAGATCGTCGTAGTCAGGAACGTCGATCTGCGGTTTGTGGGCATCAACCAGCCACCAGAATTCACCGGGGGCGAGCGCCCAGAACTCTGAGGGGCTGACCCACCCCTGCCCCACCGCAACGCTGTAAGCGCTGCGAATGAAGTTCTGGGTTAGTCCTTTTTTGAATCGTCCGGCAGGGCGCGTCCGGAGACTGCCCTACCGAGAGGCGGAGCGATAACCATGAGCAGCGCGACGATGACGGTTTGTAGTTTCAACACCACGTCGGCCTTGGATTTCGTGAAATCCTCCATGATCGAGAGGTAGATTTCCTCGTCGGTCACGGTCGCACCTGCATAGCGCAGCGCAGCCCCAAAAGCGGCCGCTAGTCGCGAGTAGGGTGGGCCATCCTTCTGCATCAGGATCGCGATCGCCTGCCGTCCAGTGTCTCCGGAAAGAGCATCCTCCACCCGTGCAACCAGCCCCATCTGCCGGTTCGCCGGGATGGTAAAGGACTCACCCTTCCATCCCAACGTAACGTCTTCAAAGCCCTGCATCAGCTGAACGTCCAGGCACCTGAGGACGTGAACGAGCACTTGAAGGTAGCCGCATCGTCATGCGGATTGCCTTCCTCATAGCCAGACATGAAGAATGTGCCGCCGATCGTGTCCTTCGCCGCGAGCGCATCGGCAAACTTGAAGGTCATGTCAGTCAGGGTCAGGGACGCCGTCGGGTCCATCGCGATGTCGCGCAGAACCGGGTCCTTGTAGACACCTTCGACATCGAATGAGAGCATGCGCGTCGACCAATCGGTCGTGCCGAGCAACTCCTGCAGCCCTGCGCTGTTGCTGTCCGTCACGTCGATAGGCGTGGCGTCCATCTTGATGTTGGAAACCCTGACGCCACCGATGGCGACAGCGTTTTTCGATACAACTGCCTTGCGGCCCGCTGCTTTTGCCATGTCGTTTTCTCCTGTGACTAGGCTTGCTCAATAAGTCCGCGATACTCGCAGACCCCGTGAAACGATCCGTCAGGCGCGCGGATCACGTCGCTCGCCTCCCTGCGGATGAGGATGAGATCGTGGCCGACGATCGTCAGAAGTCCCAGGTGCAACCTGGTATAAATCTGCCCCTGAATCGTCTTGGTCTCCATCATCGAGGCTGACCGGCTGCGCGTGTGGATCCGCGCAACGAAGTCGTGACCCTGTTCGCGGGACGTGTCCCAAGGCGCGAAGGCTACCGTGCCGACCTCGACATAGGGAAATGTCGCGTTGCTGCCGCCGTCGATGACCTGCGGCGCACTGTCGTAGACCCGCAGGCCGAGCTGCGACAGGGCAGCATAGAGCGCCTTCTGAACTTCGACCTCAGCGCCCATTTTACTTCAGGAATGCCGCAACGAGGCCGGTGCCACCGGTGATGGTGACAATGCCATCAAGGTAGCGCGCGATTGTATCCAAGGGGATCACGCGCGCTTGACCGGCCGGAATGCTGCCGACGGCATAGCCACCTGCGGCCGAGACGTTGCCATATCCCGAAACAGGGATCGCAGCCGAGGCAGTGCTGCCTGTAATCACCGGCGACAGCGCGCCACCTGTCGGGTTGCGCAGCACGAGGATGCTGCCGGTGACGCCGGGATCGAAGGCCAGTGTGTCTGAGGCAGATAGAGTAGTTTCCGCAAGCGTCCTGACGCCGGGACCGGACATTGAGGTAGGGGTAATCGCTGCCATTTTAAGCTCCCATTCGCTTTCGCTCGCGCGCCAGGCGCGATTCCAATTTCCGCACAAAGGCTTCGAGATAGACCCGATCGGCCTGCGGTCGCATCTTTTGCAGCGCTTTCAGAAACATGGCGTGCTCGACTTTGTCGGGACCGTCGCCGTACTCAAGGAATATCCAGTAGAAGGCTTTCATCGAGACCCGAACCGTCGCCTCAACCGTACTTCTGCTACCCCTCTCGCGCCGCGGCTTGATGCTGCGATCGAGAGTGCCGGTGTCATCCGGCGAAAACACCTTGGCATCCTCAGCAAGCTGCGAGGCCATATCGTAGACTACGGCGCGCATGAGGTTCTTTGACTCGCGCGGCGCAATCGTCTCAAGCACATGGTTGATGTCACTGATCCCTGTGACAGAGACCTTCATTCCGAAACACCGCGCTCCGCGATGATGGTCAAGTATTGCTGACGGTCTCCCAGGCGCGTAACGGTGCGAATGTTGTAGTTTTCACCCTGCCAGACGATCCGGTCTTTCTCGCTCAGGTCGTTGCGATTGTAGATCGTGAAGGCGACGGTATAGGCAGCGTTCACTCGACCTTCGTTCAGATTCTCCCCGCCTGCCTTCGCGCTCACGGACGCCCAAGGTGACGGGTCGCGCAGCAGGTTCGCCCAAGCCCTTGTCACGCCCCCCGCCCCGTCCGCCGTCTCGGTGCAGCGTTGCAGCGTGATGCGCTGATCCATTCGCCCGGCACGCATCAGGCACCGATCCAGCCGCGACGGTAGAGATCGACCATATCAGCGACCCCAACCGGAAACTCAGCAACGGACAGGCCGACAGCCACTGCCTCGCGGTTTTCGAAGAGATGGCCCAAAGTCATCAGCACCGCCGTGCGCAATGGGGCCGGAATCGGAGAAAAGCCTGCGACGAAAGTGACGGTGATTGCGTCCATCCGGTTGCTGTTGGCCGAGGGCCAAGCCCTCCCCGGCTTTGGTCTGAGGGTGGCGAAATCATCGTCGGCAAAGAAGTAGAAATCCGTGAGCTGCGCCGTCTGCTGCGCGTCGTTTGCATCCCAATACGTAATGCTGGTGATACTCTGCACCGGTGCCATTGGCAGGTCGAGGTCACCCGAAACACTGGAATAGGAAGCGGACCAGGTCTCAGTACCTAGCCGACGCCCGGTGCGCTCACTGACTGCCGCCACGGCCGCTGCAAGCTGCTGCGTGATCAACATATCCTCATCGGAGCCAGTCACGCGCAGATGCGAGCGAGCATCGTCCAGCAGAACCGGCGATGCCAGCGCGGAAACCCGCTTCAGAAGCATCAGCGCGTGGCCTTCTCAGCCTTGGACTTCGGCACGGCACGTTCCGCCTTTGCCGTCCGGACGATCTCGCACTGACCGGCATCGATCATGCGTTCCGCCTCAGCAGGTGAAACGTCGATTTCGTCGCCACGGTTTTCGGCACCAGCCGGACCACAGCGGGACACGAGAAGCTTGACCTTCATGATGATAACCTCCTGTCATCTTTCAGAGTGGGCCAGCGAACCGGCCCACCTTAGAAAGACGACTATTGATCAGGCGTTCTTCAGGTGCTTGACAGCAGCGGTGTCGACCAGCGCGCCGTCGAGACGGATGTAACCGGCGATGCCGAAGCCCGGCCAGAAATCCTTGTCCTGAATGGCGCCGATGATCGGAGCGCCAACCTTGCGGACGTAGTATTTCGAGAAGTCGCCGAACAGCATGACCTTGTTGCCGGTCGCCATCGAGGCCATCGCCTGGTTGATGGAGTAAGGACGGCCATTGAACGAAGCCGGGACGCCGCCTTTCACATCACCCATCTGCCACAGGTAGTTGCCTTGGCCATCCTTGAGCTTGCGGACCGCCTGCAACACGCTGTCGTTGAACATGTAGCGGGCCTTCGGCGACGAGCGATAGGCCGGATCAACCGAGTGCTCGAGGTCGATGATTTCATCCCAGGTAATCGCCGCCACGGCAGCTGCGGTCTTACCGAGGGTCGAGCCAGTGACGATACCAGCAGGTGCGGTGGTGCCGACACCCGTGGTCAGTTCGAGGTTGGCGCGACGGCCGAGGCGCTCGCCAAGGAGGCTGCCAAGGAGACTCTCCATCGCGAAGATGCTGTCGTTGGCCAGTTCGAACGAGACGCGCAGCCATTCCGTGTTGAACGAGAAGGCACCGAGCGACTTCTGACCGAACACGGCATCTTTTGCGCCGGTGTCACCGAGAGTAACACCTTCCGCCGTGACCGACAGGGTCTTGGCATTATCATCGACCGTCGGGAACGGCAGCGGGTTGCCGCTGTTCGTCATGATCTCGGTGCAGATCGCATCGTCGTACATCGGACCCCAGGCCAGCATCGACCGGATCAGGATCGCCTGCAGCTCAGTCGGCACGGTGAAACCGCCGGCCGTGGTCGTGCCAGCAGTCTGAGCGCGTTGTTCGATCTGAGTAAAGCCGGTCTGCAGCACGGCGCGAGCCTCGGGAGCCATCTCGCCCAGGACACCACCGGCGCGGAGGTAGTCGTGGAATGCTTCACGGTAGGTCGGCGGGGTGCCGTCATCAGCACCGTTCTGACGGCCTTCACCGTTCGGGCGACGTGGATCAGGATGGTTGAGAACATTCTTCGCCTTCTCGAGGCGTTCTTCCCGGTCGATCTGCGTTTGCAGGCCATCGAATTCGGCCATAGCAGCATCAAACTCGCGGTTGATCTCGGCGGCACGCTCGGCAGTCGTCGAGTCGGTGATCTCTTCCAGTTTCGACTTGGCGTTCGCATGAATGCGCGCCTGCTTCTCGCGAAGCTCAACAATCCGGCTCATGGCCGATCTCCTTTTGCTGAAGTGGATAGGCTTCGGCGCGCGCCGTCAGCCGTTCTCTGCGCCACGGAGACGCAGGTTCATTTTCATGCGGTGCCGCATCGACGCCGCGCTGAAATTCTTGGCCCGGACCGCCTTGCGGTGATCCTCTAGGCACCGAAGACCGATGCTGGTGCCGTCATAGGCTGGGGTGGTGACGATCGAGACGTCGTAAAGGCTGGCCTTCTTAATGGTCCGGATCGGCACATCGCCGCTTTCGTCCCACTCCTGAACCTCTGGCATGAAGGCAAACGACATCTTGTCCAGGTCACCGCGCTTCATCTTGCCGACAATCGACAGTACGTCGGGGTCAGAGGCATCGAGTACCGTCTCCATGCGCAGGCCCGTGTCGTCTTGCGTCAGGGTCAGGGTTCCGGAACGCGTCCGCGCCAGCGGCAGGCCCTCGTGGTTGATCAGGAACACCACATCATCGCGACCGATCGCGTCGGTGAATGCACCAGGCTCGATCTTCTCGCGGAAGTAACCGCCGATGTCGGCCTCCTGGTTGAAGACCGCCGCATAGCCAGAAACCCGGATGCCATCCGCCTCAGTGCGAACCTCAGCGCCGATCCATCCGCGAATTTCACGCTCCATTGCCATTTCCTCCGGTCCCGTTGGCCGTCTGGCCGAGATTTTCGATGGGCATCATTGCGCCCTGCATGAACAGTTTGTCGCCGCCATCGATCGGATCGCGATCTTCAAGAGCACGCGCCTCGTTCGGCGTCATTTGCCCAGTCTGAATCGCCGCCTGGAAGCCTTCCATGCGGGTCTTGAAGTCGCCACGCAGCAGGCCGTCGAGGTTCAGTTTGACGAAGTATTTCCGGTTTTCGCGGCCAAAAAGCTTCAGGTTAAGCTCCTGCTCGAACTCTTCTGCCCACCGGCGGAGCGTGTGCTTCACGAAATGCAGATCCTGCTGCTCGGTGTTTGAGAAAGTGCCGTGGGACAGGTCTTGCAGGAAGGTAGGAGGCAGCGAGTAGATGCGTGCAAACTCCTCGATGAGGAAGCGCTTCAGTTCGATCAGTTGCGACTTCTGCGCATCGGCGCCGAGCGGCACGATATCCAGACCCTCCGGCAGGACCAGAGCTTGGCGCTTGTCCTTTGAGGCTTTGCGCACCGCAGTTTCGAGATCGTCGGCGGCGCGCCCCATTGAAGCGCCGCTTTGGAACTTCCCCTTCACCGCAAAAGGCGGGACGCCACCGTTCTGGAAGAACTTCGAACCGAAGTTTGTGGCGCCGATCGCCAGAGCAACCACGTCCTTGTTAGCCATGATCGGGCTGCGGTGACAGAAGCCGTCAGCCTTCAGCATGAATGGTATATCGATGATCTCGTTTGCGCTGTACGTGAAACTCTTGCCGCCAGGCGCGCGGTACTCATAACTGCGCTTGCCGTCGACCAACTTGATCGTGGTCTTGGTCGGGTCGAGAGGCCAGAGGTTCATCACCTTTTCCGTGCCCTTGGTGCGCTCGATGAAAGTGAGACCACGGCCGCCCGACAAGGTCTGCTCGAACTTGTGTTTCCGCCAGGTGAAGGACGTCATTTCAGGATTCGGCGCGTCGTGAAGGATGGTCAGAAGTGGGTGATCCTTGACCTTTGTCTGTTTCCCATCCTGAGCGCGCTCAAAAAGGTTCAGCGGCAGGCCCGCAAGGGTGCCAGAAATGAAGTTCACGGCCCCGAAAATCGCCGGAACGCTCAGTGCTGTTTCGATCGTCACGGGCACATCGGCAGCGGACATGAACGAATTCAGGCCCAGAACCTCCAGAAACTCCGGAGAGCTCTGAGGGACATACCCCGAGCGGGCCTCGGCACGCCGCGCCCTGCCGATTTCAAGGCCCATGAAGCGCATCAGCTCGCCATCTTATAGTTCGGGTCACGGTCCCACGGGGTCACGCCACCGCTTGCCGCTTCCGGGTTTCTGGACATCAGCATCACCGCGTTAAAGATTGCCATCAACGGGTCGATCTTCGCCTTACCCGCTGTCTGTTTCGTGATCAGGATCGCATTGCCGCGCTGTTCGGCGATCGCATTGCCGAGCACCCACGTCATCAGTGGCTGCGCACAATGGACGAACGTCCCGTCTTTCAGCTTCCGCTCGAGGCCCCAAATCGCAGGCGACAGTGCCGCGCCCTGCCGGATCGGAGCCATCATTTCATCCGTAACCCCGCGCCCCGACAACTCGTCGATGAGCGCCGCCACGCCGTAGGGGTCAAGACCGACTGCACCGACCTCGGGGAGTAGGCCGAGGCCCATGATTTCCGCGATACTGTTCGCCACATCGACGATGTCCTGCGTCGGATTCTCACAAATCGTCAGGTCCCCTGCCTCAGCAAACCCCTCGAGGATCTTCGAAATCTCTTTGCGGCGGGTCAGCACTTCCGGATGAGCCCAGGCATGCGCCCAACCCATCCACTGTTTTGTTTCGTGGTGCCGTCCCACGACCCCGAGGGCGAACAAGTCGTCGAGACCGCCGCCATCTATGCCAACCGTGATCACCTCAGACTGCTCGAGGATGACCTGCAGTGTCAGGTCTTTGCGACCAGCTGCTTGCCAGTGATCGGCGCCGGTCCAGCGATCCGAGTGAAGCGCCATGCCAACTTCGACATTCAGGTGTTGCGTGGCCCAGGCGATCAGCTCGCCCTGCCCGTCTTCCATCGCCCGCTGGTAGCCCGAAATCAGGCGATCGAGCGAGATCGACAGGCCCATATTCGGCGTGACCATCCCCCACAAGGCCGGGTCGCGCCAGTCTTCAGTCTTACTCGTCTGGACGCTCTCCGGGAACTCGTACAGCACCGGCAATAGCCTGACGCCATCCTTGATCCGACCGTCCCGCACCCCCCGAGCATATTGCAGTTCCGACTTGAACACTCCTTGCGGAGGATGGTCGCTCTGCGTCGTGATCATCACCAGGCAGGCTTCCGGGAACGGGAGCATGCCGCCCCTGATCTGGCGTATCACGTCGGCCGCGTAAGGGATCGAGCCGAGGATATGCACCTCGTCGATGAGGCAGAAGATCGGCTTGGCGCCGGTCAGGACGTCCATGCCGAACGTCCGGATCATCAGCCTGGTCTTGGTGACCCGATCGAGGATCGTCTTCTTGTGGTCCTGAACATGCAGGCGGCGCGACAGGAATTCGTCGGCCTCGATCATGCCCTTGGCCTGCTCGAAAGCGACGTCAGAAATCTTCTGCGTCGGGCCGATGATCAGCATGTCCGCATGCTTGCGCTGATTGAGCAGCATGAAGGTCAGCGCGATCGCCGCGGCGCTCGTCGTCTTGGCGTTCTTCTTTGGCACCAGAATGAAGACTTCGCCGACCTGCCGGACTTCCGGACCTGCCGCCGATGACTGCATCGATCCGAACACCGCGCGCACGATGTCACGGATCCACTCGCCCGCCGCGTCTCGCAGCTCAGGTTGCCCCGGCACATCGGGAAGCCGAAGCTTGTTGAACACCTGCACGGCCTGAGAAGCCGCCGCTTCGTCCAGGTCGAGGTCAGCAATCGGTGTTTCGCCGCGCTGGAGCCTCTCGGCCCAGTCGTGGCAGGCGAAGTCAAACGCCATCAGTTAGGCCGATCGATCCCCGGAAGTATGTCGCCCCAGTCGCCAGATGCTACCTTGGCGTCCCGATTCAGCCGTTCTTTCTTGCCAAGCGGCTCTGGCTTTCGGGCCTCCGGCTTCGTCGCCTTCGGTGCGGACCTCAAACCCGCCACCGTCATCACCTGTTTCGCGGCACTCACACTGCCATCGAGCATCCGCTTGACAAGAACTTGCATGGCAAGACCTTCCAGAAGCGTTGCCCCATGGTCGAGCTCTCGGGAAAAATACTTGCGGAGCGTCTTCACATCCATCTGCAAGTATTCGCCAATCTGCTCTTGCGACTGGCCAGCCGCACGAAGCGACATGATAACCCGTTGAACTTCCTTGCGAATTCCAGCGCTTCCCACCGCAGAGCGGCGGCCGCGCGGGTCGCGGATGCTTGTGACCGGGTCGCCGAGCAGGTCACGCTCGACACCCCCGGCGGCTTTTTCGTCGGTCACGGGAAAAAAACCTCCAAATGGGAACACGGCGGGTCTAGCGGTGGAGGGGGTTACAGACTTTCGCCCCCCCCCTCCCCTAGCGGAAGTCCGTGAGGTCCGTTGAACCTTTTCCCCTGTTGCAAGGCTCGCAGAGCGTCTGGATGTTGGTTGGCTCTAGACGAAGATCCCATCGCAACCTGATTGGTACGATATGGTCAGATACGATCCGCACGCCGTCCGCAGGGGTTGCTCCGCAGCACATGCAGCGCCGGCCATCTCTAAGCTTGCACTGGTATGCCAGCCGTTGCCATTGAGGTGTCTGATAGAATGCACTGACCGCTGAGGTCGGCAACAAGCCAGCATCGCCAGTTTCCATACGCTTTGCAGCGGCATAGTTCAATGCAGCGCCAACCCGTGTTTCAATCGGAACCACTCCTGCCGCCCTTAACGCCTCGGCAACGCCACGTTGGGTGTTCACAAAGCACGGCACACCAGCATCGCGCATGAAGGCAATGGCCTTGCGAAGCCTATCCTTCTGCGGCGAAGATCGAACGCGCTTCTTAGGCATTCACCACATCGTTGGTGGTGATCAGGTGTTCTTGATAGTCGTCCGAGCGGCGCCCGCTTCTGGTTTCCAACCAGACAAACTCGACGCAGGCGCGCTTTCCAAAGACTTCGATCAGACAGTCCTTGCGGCGCATCCCGGCCACTTGTCGAGAGTAGGTCTCAAAGAACGCCTCCGCCTTGGTCTCAGCGTCGAAGCGCCCAACACAGATCACCGCGACACATTTGCCGGTCGTGAGGTGCTGTAGCACATCGTGTTTCCACGAAGCTTGAGCAACATGCTGCACATCAAGCATTGTCTTCCCTTTCCCTCAGCGGCCGCCGAACCGGCCCGCCTTCCTCGGATTGCTTGTCACATCCCAGCAAGATCGCTCACCCATCCATCTCGATGGGGTGCAGCGCATTCGCCGAGTGATCTACTAGGGAGGCATGCGTCAATGCTTTCTGCTATGTCCTCGATACTCTTTAGCAATGGGGATGGTGCACACCGCCTAACATCCGCGCTGATCACGATCGGCACATTCAGACTACTGAGCTGACCGCATAGGTCGCGCGCACCCATCGAAATGATTCTAATCTTTACTGACACGCCTTTGCCGCGACGTATGTCGATGCCCTGACGGTAGTGCCGAGCGAGATCCCAAGTTCCAACAATGAACACACAAGGGCTATCTGGCAGAGCATCAACCTCATGGCTGCGCCTCACTGAAGCTGGATACCAGGGGCCTATGAGCTCAGACACCAAATCGACGTTCCTCTACTTGCTTGTAGCGGTCGTGGCATGGCTTGCACAGGCACTGCAGGTTCTCTGCGTCCCAGAACATGGCCTCATTGCCTCGATGCGGCTTGATGTGGTCAGCGACGAGCTGCGACGTCATTGCTTCGATGCGATGGCACCGACGACAAGTAAACAGGTCACGCGCCAGTACTGACCAACGCAGCTTCTGCCACCGCGCTGTCTTGTACCACTTACGCCATGCCTGCTCGACATCGCGTCTTGCTGATCGTTCGTCTACCAGCACGATACTTTGGTTGCGCCCAACTAGGGGAGCAGGAGCGAGGCGAGGCGGCAGGGATGCCAGTCGCGCTGGCAATTGCTTCAGCCGCCCCATGTGCTCACCGTGTTGGATAGGTCGCCATCAGAAACGACAACGCCCGCTCGGTCGGTGACCTGCGGGCGCTATTCTTCGATACTGCCCATTTCCCACTTTTATTTGGTCACGTCAACAGAATGTTTGTTATTCTCGTTGTGCCACCTGATGTAGCTGTTAACTTGGGCGAGGCCTCTAACGAGTTTGTTTCTTGATCTAAGCATTTGCACGTCAGAGCGACCGCCTAGATCAAGCCCCGCCAGATCCTCAACCCCAAGCACGCCGGCGTCTCTGATCGCAGCACATTTCTTCATTACCAGCAGAGCCTCAGCGGGCGACACATCGAACCACTCACCACTCATTCCGAACCCTAAGTCTCGCAAAGTTTGGTGCGTGGTCGTCTCCACTGCCATAGCCGCTGAATAGAATTCGGTGCGGATCGACGGATACCGGCTAGCGCCTCTTTTGAACATCGCGAGGCGAAAACCATATATCTGCAACGGCAGCCAAGACCCGATCTGCAGGGCAAGTATTCGAGCCTGCAGGTTGCCAGACACACCCACTTTTGTCGGTCCATCATCCGTTGGCGCGATCAGGTAAAGCCCGACATAGTGATCAGCGAGCGCAACAGGTTCGACAAACTGTTCAGTCATCACATAGCATCCGCAATCGTATCAAGACCACGCTGAAGACGGTCCAAATGTCGTGCCTCAGCCGCTCCAGATGAGCACCTGGGCATGGACCGCAACGACATATCATTCAGAACGACATGTCTAATAACAGCTTCCGCAAAAGCGGGCAAAGTCTTCCACATCATGCGAAACTTCTTCCGACGATCGATCTGTTCAGCAGCAGGATCATTGAATCCTCGCGACGTATCGATTCTGAGCGCGGCAAGCGGATCGGATGCCCGCATGCCAAGAGATGCCTCAACCAGTTCCTCCGCAATGTTGGCCTGTCTCTGCGTCAGCTTCCCCTTCCGCAGATAGGTATGCACCCATGTTTCGCGCCGCGCACGCACTACACCGTTTGGGTTGATCACCTTACCGGTCTCTGGATCGATGTAGTCGGCAGGCTCTACCACCTTCTGATGATCCTGAGACTTTGTGCGCGGCCCCAGATCCCAAGCCGCGTAGCCAGGCGAAGTGTGCCCTGACTCCAACTCTTTTGATGTGCCACTCAACATTTTGCGGTCCTGCATCATCGTCGCGCCTCATCTTGTGTTTCGGTGTTTTTAGGTTGGGAGGATAGGGAGGATAGAAGCCTGATCAGGGATTATCCTCCCGCCGCTCTTTCTTCTTTATTTGTCAATCTTTTCAGACTGTTGCTTTGATATTTGGGAGGATGGGAGGATAGGGAGGGACTTTGGACTATACGTGTAGAAAGAAATGGAAAGACCTGCCCCACACCCCTTCTCTCTACACGTACGCGGGGAAATGCCTCCCTAGGCTCCCTACGCTCCCAAAATGGTCGGCAAGCTATTGTTCGCATTGATCAATCCCCCGCGCCCCTTTGCAGTCACAACCTCCCAAATCTGGCGGCGTAGCCTCCCTATCCTCCCGAATGTTCTGAGAAACGGGGTGCGGGGCAGTGTGGATCACCGGCTCGATCGGACGGCCGACGAACACATCATCGCCGATGCGGACGGAAACGCGGCCGTGCATGTCCGAGCGGATGAAGCCCCGGCTATCAACTGGCTCGGCCGTTGGACCCTGAATCAGGATCGAGCCACACCAGCGGATGGTCACGATGGGATGCAGATCACTCATGGGTGCGCACCCGTCATGTGCGCGCGGCATCGCGACTCCCAATCATAGAGGTCGCGTTGAAACTGATCCTCGAGCCAAAGCTGTGGCGATAGGCTCCGATGCTCAATCCTATCCCAAGGCTCACAACGCTGATTGTGACGCGCGACATACCGGTCGAACCCTCCGCTTTCCTTCCATTCAACAGGGTCGGAAGCGGCGTCGAGATTGGATTGTCGCCTCTGTATGGCATCAAGATTCCTGCCACGAACTGTCAGGTTCAAAGCCTCATTGAGGAGGTCAGTGCATGTTGTGCATCCCATCACGCATCCACCTTTTCAGGCAGGTTTTCGAGCAGTTCCTCCAAGATGACGAGGCCGCGTGGCTTGCGGATGCGGTAGCGGATGACCCGGCAGTATCCATCAATCCAGAGCCAGCTTTCTCCACTTCTCGCCCATCCTTCAACGGTGATCCCATCGACAACAATCCTGCCTCCGACGTCACGAAACCCGACAGGGACGTCGACAAGATCGTCAAACTGCCACCGGGCATAGTTCCCGACGCATGGGCACCCCTTGCCGTCATGCTCGATCCACGGCCCCCATTCTTCAGCCATCACGCACCACCTGTCGCCAATTCACCGGCGCAGGCCGCATAGCCCGCCAGATCGACAAAGTTGTCAGCGTGGCCGGGGTTGCCCTTGGCACGCGCGATCTTCAGCAGGCCGAGCATCAAAGCAGTGTCCGTGGCGCTGACAGGCACGCCGAGGTACGCCGACCACAGCCCCGCCAGCAGCCCGAACGTTTCCTCTGGCTTGCCATGCGTGGCGGCGCGGTCTTTGGTGACGGCCGTCAGGGCCTCTTGCAGGATGTCAGCACGAACGGTCATCGGCTGGCCCTCAGCATGTGCCAGCGCTTCTGCACATCGGCGGTCCGGCGTTTGAGCATTGAGGCGAGAAGGGCGATCCTGACGTGCTTGCCGTGGGTGCCGATCACCATCAGGTCGCGCTCTGGCGTCCAGAACGGGTGAGGCTCCAATCCCCCGACGCGGTTTTCGGCGCGGCGCACATCCTGCGTCTTAACAACAGTCTCCGCCACAGCGACTGCCGGGGCAGCGGGCTTCGGGGCCTTCTCATAGTGCCGCCGAGGCAAGAGACCCAATCGGCGCTGGTGATTGCTCACGCTGCCAACCGGTATTCCGAAATGCCCCGCCAAAGAAGCGTGCGTCAGACCTTCATCCCAGAGGCGGCGGAATTCGTCGTCATCCAACTCCCTGATATCTCGCGGCTTCAGGCCGAGCTTACGCACCATGTTGGTGACCGCAGAGGCCGTGACGCCGAACTGCATGGCGATATCGGCAACAGAACTGCCCGATCCCCACATTTCCGCCAATTGAATCGGCTGAATGATGGCCTTCCCACCGTTCATTGATCTGACCCCTCTGCGGTTCGGCCGTTGCGCAGGATTCGGCCCTGGCTGTCGCGCGGCATCTCGCGGAAGCGCGTGCCGAAGGGCTCGGCAAAGGCGATGCCGATGTAGGACATGGTCGACGACTTGTGCGGGTCGAAGGTCTTGCCCGTGGTCGGTGATTTCCACTTGCGGGCCATGCCAGCGAAGCGCTTTGACACCGTCGTCGGCTTGAACGTTCCCTTGCCCTGATCGTCGAGCCACAGGTTGAACGCCTCGACCAGATCGCGCGCCGCAAGCTTGTCCTTATGATCGCCGCTGACGTGGCAGCACATGGTCAGGAAGGTGCCGAACGGGTCGCTGTCCTCGCGATACTCCTGAGTGGCATCCGTCACCTGCTTCGGGATTTGCAGGCCAGACTCGAGGAAGTCGCAAAGCCCATCGACCAACCAGCGGAATATCCCTGCGCGTTCAGCCCACAGGATCTCGTCAAGTTCATTCTTCGGGATGCGCTTCTCTGGCGCTATCTGTACCGGGAAGTCGACCAGCATGACACGGCGCCAGATGCCATCGTCACCGCCCCTGATCTCGGGCTTGTGGTTGCCCGAGATGGTGAGCTTGAACTTCGGATAGACCAGGACGAAGTCGCTATGCAGGGCGCGCACCAGGATCGGCTCGCCGCCGGTCAGTTCCTTGACCAGCCCCTCTTGCAAAATCACGCCCTGGTCCGGCTCCGATGTCCGGACGGCACGGGCACCGATAAGTGGCACCAGGTCGGGTGTCGCATCGCCACCACCCCGGCGATTGGTGCCTGTCAGCGTCTCGATCTTGGCCGACGCGCCGTAGTCGCCGAAGATCCGCGTGATCAGGTCCATCAGGACCGACTTGCCGTTGGCCCCATTGCCATAGAAGAACGCGAACTTCTGTTCGCCCGTAATCCCGGTCATCGACAGACCGAACCACCGCTGAATGAAGGCACGCATTTCATGCGCAGGCAGGATTTGCTCGAGAAACTCAAAAAAGCGAACTGCGGTAGCGTTCGGGTCATACTCTACCGGCATGATCTTGGTGACATACTGGTCGCGCGCATGCGTGACCAACTCAACCCGCGCCACCTTGCCACCGCCATCTTCACGGCAGTCGGTGACAGTGAACCGCAGAAGCCCTGACTGGCAGTTGACCTCGAGCGGGGCGGCATCAAGCATGTCGAGCTCGCGCGCTGCCATGATCGACGATTCCGATATGAAATTGTTGATCGCGTTCGAGTTGCCGGCGTTTTTGGCATGGGTCAGACGGCGCGCGATCGCAGTGCGCTGGCCCTTGATGATGTTGTCCCGTTGATCGACGATCTGTCGGGCATCGCGGAGCGCCTTGCGATCTTCGTCCGTGCGATCACTGAACGGTATCTCGCTGATGCGCTCAATGCTGGCTTCTGCGATCTCAGCCTCTTCAATGATCTGGCGTTCCCGATCGGTCGGATAGAGGAAGGAGGTTTCAGCGGCGATCTTGTCCGCCAGCATGTGCGCCATCGACCGGACCTTGATCTGGTCGTCATCGCGCTTCCAGTGCGTGCCGATCCATGTGAACCACCCGACACGCGGGACATATAGCAGGTCCTGGCCGAAATGCCGGACGAAGCGCTGACCGTTGCCGTAGTCGTTGAGCGGCATGCCAACGCAATCCGCCTCGGGAGGAAGCGGCTCATCTGGATGCTGTGGCGGGGGTGCGGGGCACATGTCCATTCCGCCATCGTCGAAAGGCGACTCCCCGGACGCCATGCCCTCGGGCAGATCGACGTCCTCGGCCTGCCCCATCAGGTCCTGAACCTGCTTGATCGGGTCAGTCATTCCCGACCCCCATCAAGATGTCATTCAGGTCCTTGCCCTCGGGCACCGGGACAATGCGCGCGGAAAGGCCCGACCGCTTCACCATCGCCCGGCGGCATCCCGCGAGCAGCTTGGCCTTTGTCAGCCTTGGCTCGCTGTCGCCGTCTTGGATGTAGATCATCTCGCGGACCCACTCAGGCGGCACGAACGCCTCGTCGTCAGTCATGTCGGGTATGCCGGCGAACTTCTGGCCTTTGCCAAGCATGCGCTGGCCGCTCATATTACCCAGATCGACACCGCACCAGAACGCGGCGCCGGTCGTGTCAGCGACGAAGGCCGAGAGCGTGGTCTCGATCCCCTCGGCCATGATCAGCGTGTCACCAGACAGCGGCCGCTCACGCAGCCGGATCGCGCCGCCCTTCTTGATCCCGTCCACCTTCTTCGATGGCAGAAACTTTCCCGGCTCGTTTGGGTTCGGCAGGAGCACTTTGCCCTTGGGCTGGTCGAGATCGATCCAGGTCTGGTGCACGGCCCGGAACCGATTGTCCGGCCCCTGCACCGCTGCCACCATTGCCGGACCCTTGTGGATCTGGATATAGCTGTGCCCTTGTCCGTGCCAGTACGGCAACGCCGGGTGAAACCGGATCGACTTTGGGAACGGGAACAGATGTTTCGGGATGCCCCGGCGCACAAGGTACTCGCGCGCCTCGGTGTCCTCTGGTTCCAGACAATCGAGCCAGATGTTCTTTGCCTTCAGGAGCGCCTGCTTGCGGTAATGCTCTGCCTCTGACTCGCGCTCGCGTCGGTGCTTTTCGGCTTCCTTTTCTCGGGCAGCGCGTTGCTGAGGCGTCAACTCCTGCACCGGGCCACAGAGCCAGTCCAGCGCTGCCAGGAACGAAAGGCCGAGCACAAACTCGACGAGTTTGATCTGATCACCAGCACCACCACAACGACGGCAGTTGAACACGTTCTTCCGCACGTTCAGCGAAAAGCGATCCCTGCCCCCGCATTTCGGGCAAGGCCCGGTCATCTCGTGACCGCCGCGCTTCAACCCGCCGATCGACAGAAGGTCTGCAACCTCTGTGATCGGGCGTGCATGCGCCTCCTGAATCCTGTGATCGTCCCTCGCGCTCATCGCGCCTGCCCCCGTTTGTGTCTTTGCTGGTCAGCGCCAGCTATGCCTTCGCCTCAACGGCGCCGATGGCCACGCCCATGCGCCATCGGTGGAAAGTGTGAAGTGCGACCTGCATCCCGAAGAGCGCTGACGGACGCTCACTCCTGACCTGCCGTGCCGCCCTGAACTGGATGAAGGACAGGTAGACCCGCGAAAGCGGTTCATTGGTGCGATTGATCTTCTCGATGACGCGCTCGGCGCACTCGACGTAAAGATCCTCGTCAGCCTTCGTCATTATGCTGGCGAGCACCAAGGCACTGTAGGCGGATATGAAGGCGTGATCGGCGGGCTGAAGGGGTGCGGTCATCGGTCAAACCAGCATCGGCATGAGGATCAACGTGAGGCTCGGGTCTTCGGTCAGGATGCGAGCCGGGTTGCTTTTGTTTGCAGACTCAAACCGTACCGTGCCGTGGCGACGAACGATGTCCGAGACGTACCGTAAGGCGAAACCAACGTCGCCGCCTCTTCCTCCGGGAAGAGAAACCGTGACGTCGCTATCAAAGTCTCTGTCTCTAACAGACATACGGCCAGCGCCTGGCTCAAATTTAACGCCCACCAACCGAAAATTCGGCCCTATCCCCACCAGGCGGCGAACCTGCGCCCAACTCAGCGGGAAAGAAATATCATCAGCGGGCGTAGGGATAACCCGCTCGTAGTTCGGGAACGTGCCGTCGATCAGCTTGTGCTTGATGCACCAACTTCCCGATTCTGGCTCAATGCAACGATGCGTCGGCGTGCCGTAGATCTTGATCGTTTCGTTACCCTTGGGTGACAGGAACTTCATCAGAAGCGCAATGAGGCCTCTGGGCACGATGGCGTCGAGGCCCTTCCACGGGATGTCCGTGGTCTGCATCGCGAGGCGATGGCCGTCCGTCGCGACCGCGCGCAACAACCCGTCTTTCTTGGCGTGCATGTAGATGCCATGCAGGTAATACCGGGTCTCCTCAGTGCTTATGCAGGGCGAGACGTTCCGCAGGATCTCGTACAGCTTCGGCTCAGAGATCGACGATGCCGGCGTCTCGCCCTCCGGCAGCAGAAACCTTGCCGGTTCCATCGCGGGGAAGTCTATGCTTGGAAACAATGTCCGAAACTTCGCGTCGATGTCGCCTGAGACGACATGCAGCAGTTCGCCATTCTCCCCGGCGGATAGCGAAATCGTCGTATCACTTGAATCGCTCACCTGCATGAGCCGTCCCAACACTTGCGGGCTGAGGCAGAAGTCGAACGGCATGGCGCATTCTGCTTCGACGTTCATTTCAAACTGGAAATCCAGATCGGACCCCATGACAGTCAAGCGCCCCGGCGAGAACTGGAAGCGCAGCGCCCCGAGGATGGGGATAGTGGTCCTCCTGCAAATCGGCATACGCGCGAAGGCGATGGCCTTACGCAGATCCGCCGTCGCGAGAGTTGCTGTTAGGCTTTGAGACTGAATCTCTACATGCTGGTTCACACCACACCCCCAATCTTGCTTTCGATGAAGTCGGCCAGCGCCCGCAGCTGCTGCGGCATCTGAGGCGTGACATGGCCTGAGAACAGGCACGGCCGGTTGTCAGGCCCCTCGGCGGTCCGAAGCCCGAACGTGACGCCATAGGACGTGTGGCTCGTCACATCGAACTGCACATGGCCGACCCGAAAGCCGCGGCGGAAGGCGCCTGGTCCGAACGTTTCAGCCTTGCCGATGCCGCGCGCGCTCATGGCTGCACCTGAATTTGGGTGGTGCCGCGCGCCATGCTCATGGGCTGAAGCAGGGAGGGATCGCGCGGCACCGGCTGCGCTCCGTGAGGGACAGCACGCAGGGGAATTCCAAAACTTTTGACCGACCCGGAAAGGACGGGCGAAGGCAGGAGCAGGTCCGCCTCCGCCCGAGTTACAACAGGGAGGGTAAGCCGGGGATCGCTGCACAAACCGCCCCGTGCGGTTGCCTGGGGAGCAATGACGGGTTGCGTTATGTCCAGCGAATTCTTCATCAGCGGGCTCCGGTCATCACGGCATGGAGCCGGGCGCCATCCTCGAGCGAGGCACGGGCATAGATGGCCGAGGCCGGGGCGTGCATTCCGTCCCACCAGTTGCAGACGGTCTGGAACGAAACCTCGAAATGGGGCGCAGGCTTCACGGCTGCGGAAGGCGCTGCGGACGTAGTTGCCCCACAGATAGGCCATATTGACCTTGAGCCAACGGGGATCAGCGTGAGCACGACGGGCGGCTTCGCGCCCCCTGCCCCGGCCATGCTGATCGGCAAATACCTTGGGTAAGGACTTTTGTGCCTGCCCTGTGGCAGCATCGGAACATGATGAAATCGCACGCAAACGTGTCATTCGGCAGCCTCTTTTCCTTGTGTAACGCTGCCCTCGGCGACAAACGCCCGCAGCTTGATAAGGTCAGCCTTCACCTTCTCGGCGCGACGTTTCGCCCGCTCGTAATAGAGCGGGTTGTTGAAAGCCTTCTGGCAAATCGTCGTTGGCATAAGCCCCGTAGAGGCGCTGCACTGGTCGATTTCCGCGATGATGATGCTGAGATCCATGCCGCATGTATTTGGCAATTGCCAAACATAGTCAATAGGCAATCGCCAAATTGCTTTTGGCACATGCGAAACGGTATCCTTGGACCATGCCAATGAACGCCGTAGCCACCAGAATTAAGCCCATTCTCGATCAGCGGGGCCAGGATATCGCCACCCTCGCGAAGGGCGCCGATGTTCCCTATCATCGTGTTTACATGTGGTTTAAGCGCGAGAACGCAAAACCTGATGCGGACACTTTGAGAAAGGTCGCCGACTGGCTCGGTGTCACAGAGGCTTTTCTTCTGACGGGAAACCCAGATCCGGGAGATCAGGCTGACATTCGGGAAGTGACAGAAGCAATACTTCAGCTTGAGCCAAAAGAGCGGGCTGCGATATTAGCCGCAGCAAGAGCAATGCGCGCTCGCGGCCCTGCGGAAGAGAAGTAATACCTTTGACTGCACCTAAAAGTTGTCGGTAGTCCGTCATGTCATGCCCCCAATTGGCAAGGGAACTTTAACAGAACAAACCGTTGGCGAAAAGCCACGAGCCTCAGAAGCGAACCCCGGTTATCCACAGGACTATATACAAAATGTTGATTTCATGTGATTCGAAAACTACATTTTGGGTTGTTTCGCCGGGATTTACAGTGTCGCATGCCCTTAGGTCATTTGCGTTCAAAGAAACGATCAATCCCGTCAACTGTAAGCGTTACCGGAGTGTTTCCTGAAATCAATGTTTCAATTTGGAGCGGAGTAGCCCCATGAAAAAGTCACTAACCATTTCCCTCGTCATCCTGACCCTTGGCGCGTGTGTCAGCACGGAATCGGCAGTTCATTCATATAACGGGCAAACCGTCGAGATTGAGCTCTACGGCGATACCTTCGCATTTGGAACAAAAGAACAGCAGCAGCAGCAGATCGATGTCGCCCAGGCGAAAGCCGCTGAGGTGTGCGGCCGCCCCGCGAAATTTCTTTCACGCCGCATGGATGAGCAACCACAGAACGGCATCTACTATGTCGAGGCTCGGAACATAGCTCTATTCCAGTGTATGTGAACACAGAGACTATTCGAACCTGAAGGCCCCGCTTCGGCGGGGCTTTACTTTGCCGAATCGCCGTCTGCCAAATGAGTTTGGCAAATGCCAATCAAGACTATTGACGTTTGGCAATTGCCAATCTAATTCTAGCTCCATCGACACCCGATGGAGTCACACCCATGCTACCGACCTACTCTGACAAGGAAGCAGCCTATGCACGCACCTTCGTCACTGACCTGAACCGCGCCATTTCTGCTGACTACCAGGTTCGGCATCAAGCCTGGGCGGTCCTAAAAACATATCGCCGTGAGCGCCTTGAGGCCGACTGGCTCGCTCGCCACCAGCCCGGTGACGCAGCATGAACAGGGACAGCGAAGAATACAGCCCCGTGCCTCGGTTCACTTCCGACAACCCCGACGAAGTGATCCAGCACCTGACGGGCCGTGACCAAGCCACTCCCGATCTGGTGGGGACGCTAGGCGTAACCGATGCGAGGACGCCAGGGCCGGGTCATGGCAAAGGACCGCGCATTGGAACCATCACGAATATCGAGGTCCTCGATTGCTTTGTGGAAAAACTGTTGCATATCGCCCAGTCCGCTCCACGAAACTCGAGGGGCCGAGCTTGGCTGATGGACGCCGTTGCTGCCCTGACATGGGTTCGAGTTCGAGGCTCCACCGAACAGACTTGGCAAATCGACGAGGGTCAAGCCGAGGGTCTCATCAAGGACTTGCTCAGAGAGGCAAACGTCCACTCAAGCAACTATGTCTTGGTGGCCGAGTTGAGCAAAATTTCAAGCGACCTCGCAAAATTCATCAGCATGTCTTTGACCAAACGGGTGTGGAAATGAACAGCCGCATCGACGACATTCGCCGCGAGCAAGAAGCGCAGCGCGGCTTTATCCGCAGGTTCGCGGGGGTCTACCTCGCCTGCGCCCTCTTCGGCTACTACTTCGCCTATATGCTCCACGCTATGGCGGATCGGAGCGGGCAATGGTGAGCCTCCTGCCCTCCAACCCGCTTCACGCCGCAGAGCGCGCTGTCCGGTCCCTGCCTGACGACATGTCCCTGCCCGACCTGCGCAGCGCCTGTGACATCGTTCGCAAGCATTCCCGCGATCTGTCGGTGATCGCCAAGGCCCGCACCTGCGCCGAGCAGATCGATCGGGGGCTGATAGCATGACCTTGCTCATTTGCATCGGCGTGATCGTCACCTTCGTCGGCATCGCAGCGCTCTGGATCCTTCACAACGTCGATGTCGAGATCGGCCCGTCTGACGATCACCCGCCAACCCATCCGCTTTACGACGACATGCGCCTGTCGCGGGTGCGGGATGAGGTCGAGGAAGCAAACCAGTGAAGAACAAGCTTTCCAACCTGAACGACCATCTGTTTTCCGCACTCGAGCGGTTGAACGATGATGAGCTGACGTCGGAGCAGATCGAGACCGAGGCCAAGCGGGCAGAGGCTATCGTCGCCATCGCCGACCAGATCACCGAGAACGGCAAGCTGCGTCTCTCCGCTGCCAAGCTCTTTGCAGAGCACGGCGCAGTGATCCTTCCGCACCTGCCGCAGATCGGGAAGGCGAATGATGATGGGTAAGTGGATTCGCTATACTGCTGAGGAACTGGCTTGGATCGAATCGCACAAGACCCTTGCGCGCATCGAACTTCATGCAGAATTCTGCCGTCGCTTCGACAGGACGGATGTGTCGAAGGACACATTGAATGGCCTATGCAAGCGGAGAGGCTGGCTCACCGGCCGTGATGGTCGCATCCAGGCAGGTGCGCCTTCTATGCACAATGGCAAGAAGCGGCCTTTCCATCCCAACAGCGCAAGGACGCAGTTCAAGAAGGGCCAGCGCGCGCTTAACAAACATGACGTTGGCTATGAGTCGACCGACAAGGATGGCTACGTGAAGCTTTGCGTTGCCGAGCCAAACCCGTGGACTGGCGCAGCGACACACATGACCTTCAAGCATCGCTGGCTTTGGGAGAAGGCCAATGGCCCGGTTCCGAAGGGTATGGTCCTGAAGTGCCTCGACGGCAACAAGGTGAACTGCGACCCGTCGAATTGGGAGGCGATCCCGATGGCACTGCAACCCCGACTGAACAGCCGTTTCGGTCGGGGATACGACACCGCCGACGCTGAGCTGAAGCCGACCATCATGGCGATCGCCAAGCTCGAGCACAAAGCCCGCCAGCTGCGGAAAGGCGGTGCGTGATGGGAAGGCGACGTGAGATGATGACGACGCTAGATCATGTCGAAGCCCTCCAAGGGGCCATGATCAACGCAGATGTCATTCTTCCGGGCAGGTTGGCCCGATGGTCCATGCCCGCTTGGAAGGCCATTGTGCATGAGGTGTCGAAAGCCAGGGGCATCCCTGTTGAGGACATCCTTGGCCGAAGAAAGACACAGAAAATCGTGGCTTGCAGATTTGAATGTTGGGCCTCCATCAAGGAGCGATTGGGCGCAAACTATTCGGAAATAGCCTACTGGTTCTATGTTGACTATTCGTCGGTCATAAACGGCATCAGCCGCTGGCACTCCCACTACAAGTTTAATCATGACCGAGTGTCGCCCACCCCGAAAGGCGGTGCGTGATGGAACTGATGGAGACATTCGAGTTCTGCCGAAAAGCCAAGGAGCAGATGAAAAGGTTGGCGGTTGAGCGAGCCACGAAGAAGTGCCCGGACTGTGATGGCAGATGGACGTTCGTCCTAGCTGGCCCAAAGCAGCACCTACATGCTGGCTGCGATGGCACCTGCGGCGGAAGGGTGATGGAGTGATGCTGCCACTGCGCATTTCCAACGCCACCAGGATCCTCGCCGAGACGCAGGACGAATACTACGCGCTCGCAATTCTTGACGAGGTGATCGACGGCCAACCCCAAATGACGAGCGTCTGGGAGCCGACACCGAAAGAGCTGGCTGACCTGATGGCCGGCGGAGCGGTTCGGCTGACGATCCTTGGGACCGGCCACCCACCCGTCATGCTGACCACTCAGCCCCCGCCGGAGGTGTGAGCATGATCCTCGCACAAAAACTCCGCCTCATCTGGATCGACGCCTGCCTTGATCAGGATCTCGGACTGAACCGCAGCGACGTGATGAGCGCCTTCGACATATCCACGCCACAGGCTTCACATGACTTCCGCGAATACATCAGCAGGTGGCCAGACCGGATTCGCTACGACAGGGGCCGCAGGGCTTATTATCGCGTGGGCGCTGCCACCGCCTTCGACGACAACACCAAGCGCGCCGTCCTGATGGCACTGCGCGCGGTCAAGGCGGCGGACATATGACCCATGCCAGACGAAACCCTACATGGCAACCACAACCTCATCCCCCTACAGCAGGAGCCACCGAAATGACCGAACATTTTAACAAGCTGACACCCGCCGAAGACGAGCGCCTTGCAATGCTGGCCGAAGAATGCGCCGAAGTCATCCAGATCGTCAGCAAAATTCAAAGACACGGATACGATAGCTGGCATCCTGACGACCCACTCAAGACGACGAACCGCGCAATGCTTCGCAAGGAAGTCACTGACATTGCGGCGGTCACGGCGGCCATGCTGACCCGCGACGATTTTGAGATGTTCACAGAGGCTAATGTCAAAGCCGCATGGAGAAAGAAGCTGCTCTACGCCCATCATCAGGAAGACCCCCAATGACCGACACAGCGAACGCGCCGGAGCGCGACAACATGCCTGACACAATTATGGCTTGGCCGGATTTCGACGGCTGCATAACGGGGGCATGGTCCGCCAATCAGTATTCAGATGAGAGGGCGAGAGAATACATCAGCCGCACCCACTGCGACGAACTGGTGGCGGCTGCGTATCTGGATGCGGCTCAAGTTCTTGAGGATGAGATCGACCTTGCTAGGATCGCATTGCCGCAGGCTGTCCCCGTATTGAGAGCTGATATAAGAGCGATCAAAAACAGAACTCCAACCAAGGCCATGGCCGCCCTGACAGCCTACGGTGAACGCATGAAGGCCGAGGGCGCGAGCGAGGCGCAGGCGAAGATTGCGCGGCTGACGGAGGCGCTGACTTATTACAACGACCAGTTTTGCGAGGGATTCTGCTCAGACGTTCCCGCAGGGTTCACGAATAAAGACATGGAAAACGATTGCAGCGGATGTCGCGCCCGCGCAGCCCTACAGGAGAACGCCAATGGATGACTTGGTTGAACGGCTCACCTACGCCAAGCTGCGTGAGTTGCGCGAGAGGGTGGCGGCCGGGAAATTGGTTAAGATGCCGTTCGACGCGTTAGGCGGCGTCAGGATTATGGCATGGGCAGAAGGATATGCGATGGTGAGAAGGCCCGGATGCATGCCGTTCATAAAGCACAGCAGCGACTTATTGTATCTGATCGACGCCATGATACAGGAGGCGGGGAGGTGAGCGATGCCGATACGCCCCGAGAACAAATCGCGCTATCGGAGATTTGTTTTAAGCGCCACGTCCAGAAAATCCTTCGCCAGCTCCGGTTGCCCTGTTGGGGATGGGGCTAATCGGCCTTGGCGCGTTAAGGCGAAGGATGCCCGCGACAATGAGAAATTCATGGAGGAACGCTTGTTCCGGCTGATGACAGCTTTCGAGCGGATCGCCGACGCCATGGAGCTTTGGGCGGATCAGCAGGAGCCACCGAAATGACCGACACAGCGAAACCGATGATCACCTTACAACAAATCCGTGACGCTGGCCCCTGTGAAAGCGGCTGGAGAAAGCTGAACAAGACGCTCGGCAATCCTGATCTGTCGGTGGAAATCAGCATAGGAGACGTTGTACTGTCCAACGGGCTGGATGATGCGCTCTGGTGTTTGCGGGTTTTACCTCCGCGCGAACGAGTAGCCGCCATCATGCCTAGCGTTCGCAGAGCCAGCGCACGCACGAGCGACCCGCGTGTGCATGAGTGCATCGCTGACATTGATAGATGGCTCGCGGGGGATGCCAGCGTGGATATGCGAGCGGCATGGGCGGTGGCATGGACGGCGGCGGGCGAGTGCTGGGATGCGGTGGCATGGACGGCGGCGGCACGGGCGGCGGCATTTGCAGCGGCAGAGGCGGCATTTGCAGCGGCAGAGGCGGCGGCATGGGCGGCAAGGGCGGCGGAATTTGCAGCGGCAGAGGCGGCGGCATGGGCGGCAAGGGCGGCGGCATCGGCTACTGAACGGGAACAGCAGCGCCGCGATCTGCTCGATATGTTCCCCCCGATGGGTCTGCGCGCGGTCAAGGCAGCGGACGTATGACCCATGCCCGACGATACCCTGCATGGCAACCACGACCCTTGCCCGGCCTGCGAGTTGCAGCGCCAGGAGCAAGATTTGTCGCCGATCGACCGGATACCCATCCGCCGCAACCTCTGCGGCGGCACAGGCTGGATAGCACTCAGCGCGAAAGAAATAGTGGCCCGCACGGCCGCAGAAGCATGCCGGATATATTGGCCGGTCTTTGACGAGAGGAATGGACTATGAACTATTCGGAGATGGACGTGGGCAACATGCATGATCGCATTCGGGCCTTAACTCAAAAGCTGTTTGAAGAAGCAGTAGCGAATAGCCAACTGGAACAAATGCTTAGGTTGGCTGACATCGCCGCCGCTATTTCTGAAAATGATATGGGCCTAGCAGCTGAGAAGGCTGCTGAGCTTGATCAAGCTTAAGAAATGATCGCCCTTCTCACCCCATCGGAAGCAGCCGAGCGCCTTCAGGTCAGCCTGAAGACGCTGCGGCGCTTGCGTGACAAGGGCCTGCGGTATGTGATGCTGTCGAGCGGCACGATTCGATACCGCGACGACGACTTGGCCGAGTTTGTTCAGGAAAAGGTGCAGGAATGCCGTTCCGCCCCAAGGGCTCCCGCAACTTCCACTACGACTTTCAGATCAAGGGTCGTCGATTTCACGGCAGCTGCGGCACAGAGGACTTCGAAGAAGCCAAGGCGATAGAGGCCGAGGCCCGCGTCCGGGCGAAGAATGATCCCGCAGCACGCGGCATCTACACCGTCAGTGAAGCGCTCGGCACCTATATCACCGACGTATCGGCGCACCAGTCCAGCCACCGAACGACCGTTTCGCAAGGCAAAGGCATCCTGTCGGCCATCGATCCGAAGCGCCGCCTCGACCAGCTCAGCAACGCCGACGTCATGCACCTGATCACCAGGCGGCGCGCTGTCGTCGCCAACGGCACCGTCAACCGTGAGATCGATCTGCTCGGCCGAGCCTGCAGGCATATGGCGAAGATCTATGGCGCGGCCCTGAGTGCCGATCTGGATTTCAGCAGCGTCCGCCTGAAAGAACCGAAGGAGATCACCCGCGAGCTGACGTGGGAAGAGCAGGAGCGACTGTTCAAACACCTGCGCACCGACCTGCACCCCTTCGTCAAGTTCGCCCTGATGACCGGCGCCAGGCTCGAGACGATCTGTGAGCTGCGCTGGCCCGATGTCGATTTCCGCCACAAGCGCATCCGGTTCGAGATGAAGGGCGATGATGAAATGTTCTTCCCGATGAACAGCGAGATGGTCGCGCTTCTGTCGTCTCTGCCCCGCGCCAACCATAAAGACAGCGCTGACTTCGTGTTCACCTACTTGAACCACCGTACCAAGGTGCCAGAGCGCAAGCGCATCGTCACCGGCGGCGGCGGCATCAGCGAAGACTTCCGTGACGCGCTGCGCCTGGCGAAGATACCGGCATTCCGGTTCCACGACCTGCGCCACACGTTTGGCACCCGGCTCCTGCGCAAGACCCGCAACCTGAAGCTGGTGTCAAAGCTGATGGGTCATAAGTCGATCGAGACGACGATGCGCTACGCCCACGTCCTGGACGACGATTTGCGCGCTGGCGTCGAGGGTTTCAGCGCCCTTCAAGCACCCGAGTCCCGAAAGAAATCCCGAAGCAAGTCGGGAATCTGAACGATATCATAGCCTTGGGATAGGTCGCCGCAATCTTCCCAAGCTGAATACGAGGGTTCGATTCCCTTCACCCGCTCCAGAAATTCCCACAACAAGCCATTGAATTAAAACAGCTTTATCGGACTTTACGGCAAACGGACTGAGGCTGATTTTTAGTGCCAATGGGACAAAAGTGGCCAGACTCGGACAGAAAGTCCCAACGAGTCCCGAAGAAAGTCCCGAAGTCCGTTCCGGATAGGTTCACGCCCTACCCTGGCTCTGTCTTGCAAACCCAGGTCTGCGGCTCTTGCTGCTCAGCTGGTCGATCAGACTGCCGGAAGTACGCGCGCTCGATGTGGGCCGACATCGAGATCGAAGTGCCGCACTTCTTGCACACCAGCATGCGTTTGATGTTCTTGACGAACTCGTAAGGCTCGAACCGCTCGTGCAGGACATGGGTCCCGACTCGGTATTCCTTGCCGCATTTCCCGCACTTCACGACGAGGAAGTCAGCCGCCGAGAGGTCGGCCAGCTTCAGCGACCAGAGAGGCGCGATGTGGATTTTCCGACTCGGCATGGCGAGAACATAAGGGAAACACTTGATCGCAGACAAGGCCGAGCCGTTGTGCGTCATGGCTGGTTATGGTATGGTTTTGACAGGCAATGCCGCGAGGTCCACCAAGTTGGGCCTATGGTTTCCGGGACCTGAATAAAACCGGACTCCCCATCCTTGATTTCAGCAATATCAAGCCTTCAGGCTTTATGTGAGATAACAGCTTTACATCAGCGGGCACGGTCGAATTACCTCTTGCATTGATACACTATTGGTGTATATTACATAAATAGGCGGATGGATAAGCCAGCCGCGATAGGTAGGAGACCTTAGATGAATAAGCTGACAATCGAGTGGACTGCGCACCGCCTCGCGAATGACGAGGATGAAGCTCGGGGCTTCGCCGCTGCCGAAGCGGTTATGATCAACGGCGGCGACTGGCACAGCATCGCCAGCGCTTTTCATGACGCAATGACGCAAGGGTGGGCCAATCCTGACGTCGATAACTACACGCTTTCGACCGCCGAACTGAACGCAGCCGCATCACTGATGGACGACGACCTGCGCGAGGCTATCCATGACGACACGCGCGCCACCGATCCTATCTGGTTTTTGACCGAATACCGCCATCGCCATTTCGATAAGTTCGGCAATGATTTTGTGATAGCATGACTACCTTTGCATCCGCCCTTCGTCTTTGCGGCCTCTCCCAGCAGGATGCCGCAACTTTTTTCGACGTGCGATTGGACACGGTCAAATCGTGGTCGGCGAACCGCAACCCGGTTCCGGATGGCGTCTGGCAAATGCTCGCTGATCTGTGGCGCAGGATCGAGGACGCGGCGGACACCGCGAGCGTGGATGAGGCAATTGCCGATCCTAGATCAAGGATGAACTGTAGTGCGGACGACATGGACGGCCTTCCGGGCGGAGCAGTTGAAGCCGCTGGCGCGATGGCGTTGCTCGTGGCTTTGGGCGATAGCATCAAAGATTAAGATTTAAGCATCGCTCGCTTAGCGGACCGTCCTACCCTCTGCTGGCCCTGCGCGCGGCGTGAATCCTGAACTTGGTGCGGCGCTGGTGCAACTTTTCGCGGGTTTCAGCTAGAACCCGCAGCGCATACGGGGGCAGCTTGCCGGGCCGGAGGACGACCTCGTAGCCGAGCGTCTGAGCCCATTCGATGAACGTTTGGGCGTTCGGGATCTTCGACGGGTCGTCTTTCTCGAACTTCGCGAGGAAATCACCGGCGATGCCAGCCACGTCCTCGACCTCGCGGATGATCAGACCGAGGTTTTCACGGCGTTGGCGCAGGAACAGGCGCGCATCCTCGAAGTTTTCAACTGCAATATCGGCATAGTCCGGGCCGCGCCCCGAAGTCTGGGGGATATGGCTCTTGGGCGTGAGGCACAGCTTGACCTCGCAACCCTCACGAGGGCAACCGCAGAGTACGCGATCCTGTTCGGCCGCTAGGATGATCCAGCCGAGGCGTTGCAGTTGCCGGAGAAAGAACTGATCGAGCCCCATTAGAATCCCTCGATCTCGTGTTGTTTCTTCAAGTCCCAGAAGCGTCCGGTGGCGTCGTGGAAGCCTATTTCGGCGGTTGCGAGGCGACCGTGGCGGTTTTTGCGCACGATCAATTCCATCACGTTCTGGACGGCTGAGATATCGGCCTGCCACTCCGTCTTGGCCTGATCTGTCACCTGCCCGTTCTTATCTAGGCGCGGCCCTTGCCGCTGCAACCAGTAGCCTTCGCGGTGGCAGAACACGACCTGATCGGCGTCGTTCTCGAACTGGCCCGTCTCCTTGATATCGCTCAACTGAGGCCGCTTGTCCTCACGACCGCCAATGTCGCGGGAAAGCTGGCACAGTGCGACGACAGGAACCTCCAGCATGCCTGCCATTTGCTTCAGACCGATGGAAACTTCGGTCATCTGCTCATAGCGGCCCTTCCCCTGCCCGCGCACAAGCTGAGCGTAGTCAATCACGACCAGCGCAGGCTTGCCGGACTTGAAGTCCAGCCCCGCCCTGCTGACCGCGGCATGAATTGCAGGGATATCCCGTATATGCCGCGGAATAATCCGCATGGTGCCCTGCGAAACCTTGGTGGTCGCCTCGATCCACTTGCGGAAGCTGTCCTCTGTCATCGTCGCCGGGTCGCGGAGATCGGTATAAGGGACACGGGAGATGGCCGAGGCCATGCGGGTTGCAAGCTCTTGGCGGGTCATTTCGAGCGAAACGAACGCAACACCATCGCCCCGATAGGCCACATTCGACGCGATTTCGAGCGCCAGAGAGGTCTTGCCCATCGAGGTTGCGCCAGCGATGAGACACAGATCGCCCGGCGCCAGGCCACGGATGATGCCATCCAGCACCCCTACCCCGGTCTTCAGGAACGCTGAGTGTCCTTGATACGCAGCCACGGCTTGCTCTGTCGCCTCGACCATCGCCTTGGCGAGCGAATATGAACTCTCGTCACTCGCACCTTCGGGAAGCCCCTGAAGCGAGTGTAGGATCGCCAACTTGACTGTCTGGCTGTCCTCACCCGTCTGGAGGCGACTATCGGCCTCAGCGGCGATCTGGTGAAGCGTACGACGTGCTGCCGCCTCCACAATCAGCTTCGCATACTCTCGCGCGGCTGGAACCATCGCGGCGCCTGCCAGCCGCATGAGATACGCCGGGCCGCCGAGGGCGCGGAGCCCTTCGTCCGTCTCAAGGTCTAACTTCATGGTGATCGGTGAAGCCAGATGCCCCTTGCGGATGCGGCTGGTGGCGATCTCGAATATGCGTCGGTGGACCGGATCGGCAAAGAACTCAGGCTGCAACACGTCACCAACCTGATCCAAGACCCGGTTCTCGACCAGTAGCGCCCCGAGAACCGCCTGTTCCGCCTCGACGTTGTGGAAGGTCATTGGCGCGCCTCGGACATGGGATAGTTCATTCATTCGGCGGCCCTCATATCAAACTCATCTGCTCCGCCATTGTCACCGTCGCTGGCGGCAACCAGATCCAAGGGCCGGAGGCCGTGGGCATCTGCGAGAGTGCGCCACGCATGTCCCGCTGCCAGACTGAAAACTCCGTTGCCGAGCAGGCGCAGAGCGCGTGACCGGGAGGCCATCCCATCAACCATTCTACGAAGTTCGGATTCAGCCGCCGCTTGCGCCAGTTGCCCTGCCTCGTCCAGCGCGACAAGCTGCTGCGCGCGACGTGCAATGTCACCGAACGCAACAGATGGCGCGAGGCCGGGCGCCATTGTGAGGACGGCAGACCACGCTGCACCGTCACCGGGTCCGGGCGGGAAAAGACATGGGCGATGTCCGCCAATGCCAGTTGCTTCCCTCTCTCGCCCCTCTCGATCGCCGCTTCCCTTGTCGCTTGCGCCCCCTTCGTATCCTGAGCCGCCGCTGGCGTCGTCCATTGTGCCGCCTGCGCTGGAAGTGGAATCCCGCCCGCCCCGAAACTCTGGTTCGGACCGCCCTTTTCCGCGTCCGATGCCCGAGGCGTCCCCCACAGTTGCGCCTGACCCGACAGTTTCGGCTCGCCCCGGCTGTTGATCTTGCCCTTCTCGCGGTCCAGAGAGTCGTCCGCGACCGGCGTCTGCCATAGCCTTGACTGCCCCTCTAGGGTCAACCGCTCCATGCCGATCTGGCCCCTGTCCCGCGTGTAGCTGCCCGACACCGTGCGAGGCGTCATCCATTTTTTCTCGACTATCGTCGCTAAGCTGTCCGACTGTGCCGCCACGTTGTGCGTCGATCCTTGGGCATGATGATCCCGAGTGGCTGGCGTTGGCCATTGTGCCGCCATGAAGTCGCAGGCTACTCCCGCCAACACTTCTCCGTGGCTGATCCCATGCGTCGGAGCGCTCCGCGTTGTCCTGTTCTCGTTTTCGCTCGCTCTGGCAGTAGGCCACGATGAAGACGCGGAGGCGTTCATGCGGCGCGCCAGTTTCAGCCGCCGAGAATAGGCCAACCGCAGGCGTCCAGCCCATGTCCCATAATTCTCGCAGCACGGTTTCAAGGCCGAGGGTGACATGCCCGGCGACGTTTTCGAGGAAGACCCATGTGGGGCCGATTTCGCGGATGACACGGGCAACGTCAGGCCAGAGGTGGCGCTCGTCATCTTCGCCGCGCCGCTGTCCTGCCTGGCTGAAAGGCTGACAGGGGTATCCGGCAAGGATGGTGTCGATCGCCCCGCGGAAGGGTCTTCCGTCGAAGGTGGTGAGGTCGTCCCAAATCGGGGCTGGCGCGAAGTATCCGGCGCGCTGCGCTGCGATGATGACAGACCGGGGGTATTCCTCCCACTCGACATAGCATCTAGTGTGAAATCCGGGCTCTGCGAGCATGAGGCCCATATCCAAGCCTCCGCCGCCTGCGCAGAGGGACAGTCCGTGTGTGGGACGTAGCACCATGTCACCTGCAAACCTCCCCCCAAGGCTCAGATCGCCGATGCCCGCCGTAGTGGCGATATGGCTCCGGCGCGGCGCGCTCGGTCCATCGCTCGTCCGTCAGCCAGCCTTGCGCCCACTTGATGTGCTGCGGATCCGTGTTCGCCGTCGCATCGGCGTACCGCTCCGCTCCGGCGATTATGTCCTCCGGCTTGGCACCAGCGGCCACGGCGCGCTCGAAGTTCCGCCGCGCCTGAACCTTTCCAGCCTTCTTTGGGTAAGCCTTCCAGAACGTCTCGAAGTGATCTTCTGTCTTCTTCTCAGGTTTAGGTGGTGCGCTTGTTGAGGTGTCACTTGCTGAGAATAAATCACCCTCGCGCGCTACTGACGGTTCTATACTGACAGTTACTGATGGTTTGGGTGACATGGGTGTCACATCAGATATGACGTGGGTGTCATATCTGGGTGCATCAAATGTCATATCGGCCTTTTCGTCAGGTGGTGACATAATGTCACTTCGCCATGTCTCAGATCGTGTCAGAGTGTAGAGATTGGTCTTCACGGGAGAGGCGTTTCGGCGCACCAAGACGATGCCCATTTTCTCCATTTCACGGATGCAGCGGATCACCTGTCGATCTGAAAGTCGGGCGCGCTTTGCCAGATCGGTTACGCCTCTGAAGCATGTTCGAGATGTTTCATCGGAGCTGTCAGCGAGAGCGAGCAGGACCAAAAGCGAACCGCCTTCGACCGGCGCATGGTCCCAGACCTCAGTCATAATCTTGATGCTCATTTGCCCCTCGCGATGTTCTTGATCCGGCCTTCTTGCCGGTAGATTTCGACCTCGCGCCGCACGTCCGCGACGCTACATTCCAGCTTGATTGCGATGTCCTCGACGCCGAAGCCTTGGCCTAGCAGCGTGCGTACCTGCACCATCCAGGTTGTGTTCTGGTGAGGCGTCATTCTGCGGCCTCTGCGAATTTCTCGGTTTCGTTGCCCCAGACCGTCCAGCCCGGCCGAGACTGGCGAGCGAACAGTTCTAGATATGGCCCTGCGACAAGCGCCTCGATCCGCGTGTGCGTCTCGTCAGGCTTGCGGGAATGCTCACGGCGTGGCGCTTCGATGATCTGGCGAACACCCTTGCTGATCCGGCGCGGCTTGCCTGTGGTGAACATCAGGCAGACCTCAGCCTGCTTTCGCGTCCAGTAGCCCATGCCGATGCGGTGCGTCGTCTCTGGCGGAAAGAAGCCAAACTGCGGCGACTTCAGAGTCGTCTTTGCCCAGATGAAAGCCAGTGTCTTGAACTTGAAGCCCCATGCGCAGCCAAGGTCGATTGCTTCATCAAGGTGCGAGTCTACCGCCCACATGAACAGAGCGCAGTCCTTGGCCGCCAGATCGGCCACAGGCATCGCGACCAGATCACCATGCGTCATCGTGTGGTAGTGATCGACCTCCGTCCTGTGCGGCGTCGTGCGCTTCTTACCGTAGGTCAGGAACGACCACGGCGGGTCAGCGAGGATGGCGCCGTACTTGCCCTCTGGAAGCGTCATTTGCGCCTCTTGAGCGTGAGTTCAAAGCCGAGTGCGTTAACGACCGCGCGAAGGTTGCCGATTGTTGGCTGCGTTGCTCCGCTGAACCATTGCGCCATCGTAACTGCGGGGATTCCTGTTGAAGCAGACAGATTCTCCATTGTCAGGTTCTCGCCTGCACTGAACTCAGCGATCCAAATGACCATCGGGTCGATGCCACTTGCTAATTTGCGGCGGCGAGCGTGCCGCCTATGATCGTGGAGACGGGCGTCTTTCATTTCTGCCCCGCAAACAGGCCGCCGACCGTAGTCATCTGGTGCGAGCGGGATTCCATCGAACATGCGAAGTCGAACAAGGCTGCGGCGTCGGCTTGGTTGTCGTCAGCCACGTCCCATCCGAGTAGGACACAGCGCGCAATCACTTGAGCCTTGATCGCACCCTTGGCGGCGGCCTTCGTCCTGCCCGGAAAATCTCGTGCTGTGAGCGCCTTCCCAAGGAAGTGCCGTCTTACACTGTTCGGCATGTAGATTGCCGTCCTGACGCCCCTGAGCGAAGCCTGTGCCCGCGCGCAGATGGCAAGGCCGATCAGATCAGGATTTCCGTACCCGCCAGCCGCTGTCCCTTCGACCGCCAACAGGTCAGGCTGATACTTCGTGATCGCATGATCGACCAATCGGAGCATCCGGGCAAAGCGAACGTCCCATTCCGCCTTGCCGAGATTCACCGTCCAACAATGAGGTTTTCCCCCGGCCACGCCAAAAGCGCAGCCGGTGGCAATCGCGGTATCCAGAGCCAAAACTCTGAGGCTCATTCCGCCGCCTCAGACACTTCGTCCAAGTGGCGCTCGAAGTCGTCATCGTCCGCGTCGAGTTCGGAATCTGTCTCGTCGTCCGTCTCGTCATCGTCGGGGTCGCTGTCTTCGTCCGGGTCGGCCTGAGATTCGCCCGCCTGCGTCGAAGCGGTCTCAAACATGTCGGGCGTTTTCTGAGAGTTCCAGTGACCGTCCATCATGTTCAGCAGCGGATGGAGCGAGCGCAGAATATCGTCGCGCTTGTCCGGTTCCTGCTTGTCAAGCATACGCACGAAGGCGAAGGCCCGCTTGTGCAGTCCGGTCAGTTCGAGAAGCGACCCGATCTCCTCGCGGTCCTCCCCTGCCCCGGAGGCACGTTCTGCCTCGTTGGAGCCAACACGGCGCATGACGCCGATGATCTTGTCGGTGTGAGTTGCAATATCCACGGATATCCTCCTGTGTGGAATGATCGCCATCATCTCGCTTCTGGCTAGAGCGCCTGAGTGCTCGCATTCGCCGTCATATGACCCCACCAGAGGCAGCAGCATGCGAGCGGAGCGGCTTCAGCGCGCAGCCGTCGGAAGGCCCTCGGTGGGTGTGGGAAAGAAGTCCTCTGGTCCCAAGGCGATTGCATGCTGGCGGGCTGCCGCCAGCACGTCTGGTTTGTGTTCATCCGGGATCGAACCCCTGTCCTTCCAGCTTTTGACGGTCGAATAGGGTTTGCCGGTTGCGCGTGAGAGGGAGACAAGACTGCCAAACCGCGACACTATCTGATCTACATAGCTCATAGCAGCGCAATTTCAGCTATTTTTTTCCGTAATGCAAGCGCATCGTGCGCTTTACAGTTAGCGCACGTTGCGCTAAACATGAGCCCGCCAGAAGTGGGGAAATCGAATGCGACCGATCATCTGGAATGACCTTGATTTGCTGGCCCGCAAGATCGCGGCGCTACACGAGGAAGACCGCCTGCCAGCAGTGGACAGCATCATCTCTCGGGCGCGCTATGCAGACGCCTACCGGAAGCGTCACGGTCGCATTCATGAGGCGTGGGGCAACGGCAGCATCATGCAGGTGATCGGCATGGATGGCCCACTGCCGCCGACGTACCGCTCCAACGATCCGGCCTATCTCCGCGCAATGGCTCTGGTCTGTACGATCTTCGCTGAGCGCGCCGAAGGCCACAAAATCAAAGAGGCCGCATGATGGTTATGTCCTACATCACCAGCGACCGCGCGCTTGAGTATGCCCGCCAGACGGTTGACGCCCCGAAGGGCAGCATTCCCGATCAGGAGTTGGCCCGTGCCTGCGAATACATGGTCCTCGTGGGTTCGCCGGTCGACAAGGAGCAAGCCGAACGTTGCCTTGAAGCAATGACGCATGAAGCGCTCACCAGCCATAGCGCGCTGAGCGATGCTTCCGACTTCGTGATCGACACATGGACCGAGCGCCTTGTCGGCCTCATGGCGATCGGCGCGCTGATCTGGATCTACGTCAAGGTGGCGCTATGACCGCCGCCGCAGAGCAGGCGCTTATCGCCAAGTGGCGCAAGGGCCAGAACGTCGGTCCCGAAGATCACGTCACCACCATCGACGATCTGGACGAACTAGAAGGCTTCCGCAGCCAGCTTGCCGCGAGCAACAGCCTCACGACGGACCTCATGCAAGCCATCCAGAGACGCAAGGCGCAGATCGAGCGCCAGCACCGCTAACCCGCTGGTCGGGGGCTTTTTGAAAGGATGAATGGAATGGCAAAGATCAATAAACTAACCCCAGAGCAAGAGGCAGATCTGTCTGCAACGCGCGACAAGTGGCTGGCTATTGGGCTTTCAACCGCACCGATTGATCGCGAGGCGTCCAAAGCCGCCGTGGCAAAGATGTACGAATGCGCCGGGGTTCCAGCGCCAAATGTTTTCATTTTTCTAGACAGCCCGCGCCAAGGCGCGATTGCGGCGGCCCTACTGAAAGACAGTAAGTTGGGGGATCAGGTCAGGGCTCAGGTCTGGGCTCAGGTCTGGGCTCAGGTCTGGGATCAGGTCTGGGATCAGGT